>Ga0265320_10000012_pt1 | contig 244592 bp, 210 predicted proteins | sample 4827metaG_FD_202087 | JGI IMG/M metagenome (GOLD analysis project Ga0265320, IMG submission 202087) | Rhizosphere microbial communities from Carex aquatilis grown in University of Washington, Seatle, WA, United States - 4-8-27 metaG | ecosystem: Host-associated > Plants > Roots > Rhizosphere...
CAGCTCGAGGTGCCGGTATTCCATCGTGCCTTGATCAGACTCGATGCCGATGCCGCCAGTGGCGTTGGGAATCGCCAGCGCCTCTTCGAGTACCTCGCCGTTGCATGTGCACCGCGCCACGCCGCCCTTGACGGTGATTTCAATGTCGTTCCAATTCTGGGCCTTGTAGGAGGCGGGATGGTACGGCCCCACGGTCGCATAATCGCGGCATTGCAATTGTTTGCCCCGGATGAAAATGCCGCTGTCGGCCTCCGGGCTCGCGCGAAATTGGAGCCGGAGAATGAAGTCGCCTTCGAACTGCTTGGTCGTGCGCAATTCCTCGGCCTTCTCCGCCGTCGTGCGCTGGTGCGCCACGAGCATCCCCACACCCGCGGTGAAACGCTTGTCCGGCGTCTCCTTCACACCGTCCAACGCCGGCCCGCCGGGGAAGCCCCAGCCCGTCAGGTCCTCGCCGTTGAAAATCGGGGCGAAACCGGCTTCCGGCTTCCAACTGACATGGTCTTTCGGCTTGGGCGGCGGCGCCAGCGGGCTCTTGCAGCCGGAGACCAGCGCGGCGGCACCAGCGAGTAAAAACACAGCCAGGGAAACGGGACGGGTCATGGTCATAGGCAAGAAAAGCTGAAGGGGACTGACTATCGCAGTGGGGTACCTCCTCAAACACTGCTGCACCAGAGAAAGCCTGTCGAGCCCTGGGTTCCCGAGTTTTTTGAGATTAGAACAGGATGTTTTCGATGAATTGAGTAAGATGGGATGGCATCGTCTTTCGGCGGCGCACCACAACAACGAGGTCGCGGATAAAGCGCTGCGGCAAAACCACGCGCTGGATGTTGTGTTTGTGCGGGTAGAGGGCCAAAGCGCGGATCGGCACAAAACTCACCCCCAAGCCCAGCGCCACAAGGTTGATAATCAAATCAAAGTTATCTAGTTGCATGTCTGGTGCGAAATTCCATCCCTGCTTGGCCATCCAAGCGCGCAATTGCCTCCCGGTCTCGCCCGCTTCGTCGAGCAGCAGCCACCGGCACGCGCCCAACCATGCGTCACGGGCTGACCGTCCGGGCTTAAGAGCGACAAACGCCGCTGCCACTTCGACAGGTGCAATTAACGTAAAGGAGTCAGTAAATCGGTGCGTCACGCGCACGGTCGGCGGGCAACGCCGGGGCGGACATAATACTCCTAGATCCAGTTCGCTGGCTTCCAATGCGGAAAAAATATCCGCGCTCGATTCATGGGTGACCCGGCAGGAAACCTGCGGCGTGCGCTTCAAGGTCGCATGGAAAAAACCCGGCAAATAGGCCAGCCCGATGGAACGAGAGACACCTACGCGAATCTCTTTCTTCGCGCCCACAAATTCCTCGCGCATTCTTTGCAGAGATAATTCCACATCGCCAAGCAAGCGGGCGGATTCATTAAAAAGAAACTCTCCGGCCGGCGTGGTGCGCACGCTTCGAGTAGTTCGCTCCAGCAAACCTATGCCCAATGCGCTCTCCATGCCTTGCACTTGCCGGGTGACCGCACTTTGAGTCAAGCCGGCCAGGGCTGCCGCCTTGGTAAAACTGCGGTGCTTCACCACGAGCCGAAACAAATGCAATTCGTAAAGATCGAAAGGAGTGGTCGGCAGAAATTCATTCATGAAATGCATTATTATATTTGATTAATGAATTTAACACAAGAGCTAGATTAAGATAGAATGCCCTTACACACCCAAACCCTACTATGGCCAATCCAAAAGAACGCCTGCCAGAAAACGCCTTTGGTCGCTTTTATGTGGACCACAGTTGCATTGACTGCGGCCTCTGCCCATCCACCGCACCCGACTTCTTCAAAAGAAATGATGAAACTGGGTTTTCCAATGTTTATCGACAGCCAGTTACGCCTGACGAAATTGAGCGCGCGGAAGAAGCGCTTCAGGGCTGCCCCACAGAATCCATCGGCAACGATGGACTTGAAAAACTTGGAGGCCCTGTCGCAGCACCGGAAGAAGTTCGCGCCTTGCCCCCAAGCAAACATTAGCTTCCCCCTCGGCGCTGGCATCTCCACGCCGTCCTCCTTTGCCGTCAGCACCCACGAGGCGATCGCCTCCTCCGCCTGGCGCACGGCCTCGCGGCGGCTGGCTCCATGGGCCATGCAACCTGGCAATTCGGGCACCTCGACGACATAAATGGAGTCGCGCGCGTCCCAATAAATCACCATCTCGTAGTTTAAATTATTCATCGAGCGAACAGGCGTAACCGAGGTATTGTGCTGTTAGCAAACCAGCAACCCACGGTCTTGAATTTCACTTTCAAGAATCGACCACAAGAAGCACAAAAGGCACAAGAAAACAGGGTTTTGTGCCTCGTGTGCTTTTTGGGGTTAAACTGCCTTTCGTAAAACCACGGTAAGGCCCGCGCTTGCATTCAAATCCATTACTGCTATTATGTTCACTATGTCAGATTCTCCGCTTCATGCTCCCTTGCCGCCCGCCGGGCGCGCGCGGGGCCGGGGCGCGCAGGAGAATCCGCCCAACCGTTTCGATCAAATCTCCACGGTGCCGGATTGGGAGCACTTCACCGCCGAGGATTTGGAACAACCGCGCCGCGCCGACACTGTTTTCATCCCCGACCATTCCCAGTCCATCATTAGCCGCAATGACAGTCCCGACATCCCCTTTTCCGTCAGCCTCAATCCCTACCGCGGTTGCGAGCATGGCTGCGTTTACTGTTACGCCCGTCCGACGCATGAGTTTTTAGGCTTCAGCGCCGGCCTCGATTTTGAAACGAAAATCATGGTCAAGGAGCGCGCCCCTGAGTTGCTCGCCAACGCCCTCGCCCACCCGCGCTGGGTGCCGGATGGCCTGAACATGAGCGGCGTGACGGATTGCTACCAGCCCGCCGAGCGCCGCTTCGGCATCACCCGCCGCTGCCTGCAAGTGCTGGCCGACTTTCGCAACCCCGTCGCCATCGTCACGAAAAACGCCCTCGTCGCCCGCGATGCCGACGTGCTGGGCGAAATGGCCCGCTGGCATGGGGCCGCCGTCATGATTTCGCTCACGTCACTCGACCCCGCGCTCGCGCGCTGCATGGAACCCCGCACAGCCTCGCCCCGCCAGCGGCTCGAAACGGTGACCCGCCTCGCCGCCGCAGGCGTGCCCGTCGGCGTGAACCTCGCGCCCCTCATTCCCGGTCTGAACGACACTGAAATGGCGGAATTGCTCGCCGCCGCCGTGCAAGCCGGCGCGGTGTTTGCCCATTACCAAATCCTGCGCCTGCCCTACGCCGTGAAGGACCTTTTCGTGGCGTGGCTCGACCGCGAATTTCCCGGCAAAAAAGCCCGCATCCTCGAACGCATTGGCGATTTGCGCGGTGGCCCGGGCAAGCTGAACGACGCCCGCTTCGGCACGCGCTTTACCGGTGAAGGCCAGTGGACGGAGACGTTTCGCGGCCTCTACCAACTCGCCTGCCGCAAGGCCGGACTCGCATCCCGCCCCGTCCAATTGAACACCGCCGAATTCCGCGTCCCCGGCGGCAGCACGCAGCTCGGGCTGATGGGGCTGGGATAGATTTAGAATTTAGGTTCCTCACGGGCTCCATGCCAGAGGTGCAGGATCTCAACCGTGTGTTGCCCCTCGTTTACTTGGTAGAAAATGCGATACGGCCGACAAACAAGAATCCGCAAACTGACGTCGGTCCCTCCATCGTATAATGGGCCAAGCAAAGGAGCTGAAGTCAGTAGACCAATCTGCTCAAGGAGCCGCCCACCCATGCGCAAGGCCGCCGCGGGATTGTCCTGGGCTATGTAAGCACAAAGGTCGTGCAGGTCCGCCAGGGCCGCTTCGGACCAAATTACTTTGCACTCCATTGCCGGGACCACGATTGCAGCAATTCACTAACTTCAGCGTGCGTTTTAATCCGCCCGGCAGCGACATCCTCGCGCCCGCGTTGCACCGCCGCCATGAGACGGATTTCCTCGGAGATTTGCCCAATTGAAACGTCCTCCGGCAACCGGCTTAAAACCTCCGCGACAGTTTGCTTGTCGGTCATGGATTGAACTTAGGCGTCATTTAATTAAAAAGCAATAATAGGCTTTTCCCATCCAGTTTCAAACACCCTCCGGTTTCTCACCCTCGCGGCCCCAACCAAAGCCACGCCTGCGCGCCGGTGCGAAATTCGTTCGTCGCCAAACCGCGCTCGCCCTCGTTGAGCGTGGTGCACTCCGGCGGCAGCGCGGGCAGCCCGGGCCGCGCCTCAATCACCGTGATTTGGTGCGTCGCCGAAAAGTTTTCCTGCAATTGCCGCGTGACACCGGGACTGAATTGTTCATGCAACTCGATCACCATCGTCGCCGACGCCAGCGCCGGAATCCCCGGTTCACTGAAAAGGACGGCTTCATAGCCTTCGCAATCACTCAAAATAAAGGCGCCGGGGCGCAAATTTCTCCGGAGCCACGTGAGGTCGCAAAAATCCGCGACGGCCACATTCGCCACTCCGTTGGCGGCGGCCATTTCGCGGACGGCGCGGCGGGCCCACGGATCGGGGTCGAAGGCCACCACCTCGGCCTGCGGAAATTTTTGCGCCAAGCCCACCGCATAGTAGCCAAACTTCGAACCCACATCGAGCAATTGGCCAAACTTTTTGCCCCGCAGGCTGCCCCACACGGGATGCAATTCCTGCTCGTAGGTCCCGAGCAAATACGGGCCGAGGTGTTCCTGATGAGTTAAAGGCGAAAGTACGAGTCCCGCAAACGGCCCTTGGCGCACGCGTGAGCCGAATTGTTTCAGCAGTTTTTGATTGAGCGCCACGCAACCCAGGCCCGCGAGCACGGCCTGGGCATGGGCCCGCGCCCGCGCCGAAAAAAAACCGGTGGCCCACCGCGGAAAAACCGCCGACAAACCGCTTTTCACGGCGGACTTGAGGGTGACGGAAAGCGGGCGCGCAGGCACACTAACTCTTTACGCCGCCGACGTGCGTGAGTCAATCGCGCCCTCCCCGCGTTTGCTTCTTGGCGGCGTCGGCGGAAAGACTAAAGTCCCGCTGACGCATGAGCGACCAACCCGCCAGCGCCCCCGCGCGCCCCTCGACTGCCAAGGGCGTTTCCGTCCTGCAAGACCAGTTCAACCAGCCGCCCGCCGGCGCCAACGCCGCCGCCGAGGCCGCCCTGCGCCCGCCGTCGTTTGAGGACTTCACCGGCCAGCGCAAAACCGTCGAGCGCCTGCGCGTCATGGTCGGCGCGGCGCGCAGCCGCGGCGAGGCGCTGAACCACGTTTTGCTCTCCGGCCCGCCCGGCCTCGGCAAGACTACCCTCGCCTTCATCCTCGGCCAGGAAATGAATTCCAAGGTCCGCATCACCTCCGGCCCGGTCATTGAAAAAGCCGGCGACCTCGCGGGCCTGCTCACCAATCTCGAAACGGGCGACATTCTTTTTATCGACGAAATTCACCGCCTGGGCAAAGCCGTCGAGGAATACCTGTACTCGGCGATGGAGGACTACCGCATCGACATCATGATCGATCAGGGCCCCAACGCCCGCAGCGTGCGCCTTTCGATTCCGCGCTTCACCCTCGTCGGCGCCACCACTCGCACTGGTTTGCTCACCGCGCCCCTGCGCAGCCGCTTCACGCTGCAAACCCGCCTCGATTATTACACCCGCGACGAACTCCTCTCCATCGTCCGCCGCAGTTGCCGCCTGCTGAAGGTGAAAGTCGAGGACGACGGCGCGCACGAAATCGCCACGCGCGCGCGCGGCACGCCCCGCATCGCGAATAATTTGATCCACTTCGTGCGCGACTTTGCCCAGCAGCGCGCGGACGGCCGCATCACCCGCGCCGTCGCCGCCGCGGCCCTCGAATTGCTCGAGATCGACCGCCATGGCCTCGATGAAATGGACAAACGCGTCCTGCGCGTCATGGCCGACAATTACCGCGGCGGGCCCGTGGGCCTGAACACCATCGCCGTCGCCGTCGGCGAAGAGGAACACACCCTCGAGGAAATGCACGAGCCGTTTTTGATTCAAGAAGGCTACCTCCAGCGCACGGCCCAAGGCCGCGTCCTCACGCCGAAAGGCTGGCAAGTCATCGGTCTCACGCCACAGGCCGGCACCGGCCCGCAAGGAGAATTGTTGTGAGAGGTAGGGACGCCTCTCCGAGGCGTCCGTCCCGATAGTCACCGGGGTTTCAGAGAAACGTCCCTACGCCAAGTGAGTAAACTGTACAATTGCCTCAACCTACGGCCCATTGACTCTTAAGGTCGAATGGTATAGTTTGGGAAAGTCACCCCGACTTGGCTCGTGAAACCATTTTTTCTTTTTTGGCGGTGGTTGCTGGCCGCTTTTTTCGTAGCGAGCCAACTTGCGGTATTCGCAGTGGAAGCGCCTCCTGCACTCGACCAGCCGGCCGCGCTCGCTGCATCTTCGGCTTCGGCCGCTCCGCCAGCCCCGCAGGTTGACTTCAGCCACCTCGGCACGGGAGCCAACTTTCGTTCCGAAGCCTATTTGGAAGCCGCCGCCGCCCTGCAAGCCATGCCGCGCGAGCAAGCCCTCGCGCAAATGCGTGCCCGCGCGGCAGAATCTTCGCAGCATCTGTATCCAGGCGAGGACATCATCCTACTCTGTCGGATGCTTTTTGAGGCTCCGGAAGGAGGAACCTTTCGGAATCCTATTTTCAGCTCAGACGCATTTTTCTTTGGACGGGATGCGAACGGCGCCTCGATCAGTAAGCAGGTCACCGACTACGCGCCGGAAATCCTTACCCTTGTGAATGACGTTCCCTTTTATTTTTCCTTTCCCACCAACGACGGAATGATGGGAATGACTGGGGGCGGCCGGCGCGACTCCGGAGAAAACTACCTGGCCTACTGCCTTAGCCAGATGCGTTGGACCACGCGCCGCTACCACCCCGCCAGTCCTGCCATCCTTCAAGCCGCGGTGGACCAGCTATTGGCCTCCGGCCAATGGGTGCATGCGCCGCCGGAGGAAACAAAGTCGATGCTGGCAAAGCAGATCTCGGACAAGCCCGAGCCCGTGGGCATTTCGTTAGGTATCGAGACGGGCAACTTTGGTGGCGGCGGCGGCGGCATTCAGCCCATCAATGCGCGCGGTCAGGAGACCGTGCGCCGCGACGTGCCGTACGGCATCTTCCTGCAAATGCTGAACGGCTGGCCGCCCTACCACTACGTCGTAAAATTCAGCACTCTCCACGAGCCCCAGATTTATGACGGCGACGCCTTTCTGGCCGGGATTTGGCTGGAGGCCGCACCCAATACCTCCGGCCCGTCCGTCCAAAGTCGCGGTCAACTTTCGGTCTTTGCCGGAACACGCCCGCCGCCGGGCACGACGCTGACTATCGATGTGACAGACCACTTTGGTCATGCCGTCTCGGCCACCATGATCTTGCTGGAAAACCAGGCTGTGGATTTTTACGCGCCGATTTCCACCTCGCCCTCCTCCATCCGGCCGGTTGGCCCGTAACCCATTCGCGGGAACTGCGGTGGAGGCTGGTCGCTCCTTGCCGGACCCGCAATCGGCTCGACTCATTCGCGGGATTGGCGTTGAGTGGCACGCCTTCAGCCCCCGGGGAATTCGCCCCGCTCCTCCCATGCGTTCGCTTGTGTTTAAACGGGCCCTGCTCTCCCTCACGGCCATCGCCGTGCCGCTCGGGATTTATTTTCTCTATGCGCATTACCACGCCCGCGCCGTGGACGACCTGCGCGTGCACAAATTCCTGGCCCAGCAGCCGTACCTGGAATTGAACGACGATATCGGCTTTCTCTGGAAGAAGAATCTCAACGTCACTTTTCCCGCCGAGGATTGGTGGCTCGATGTAAAGACGGAAGGCGTCGCCATCGAGCCCATCGTCACCGATCCGAATGGCTTTAAAAACGATCCGGCGGCCATCACGCAACTGGCCACCGCCACGCCGGAATTCATCGGCCTGGGCGATTCGTTCATGCACGAGGCGGCCGGCGTATTTTATGCCTTCTTCAAAAAACACGGGCAATTCTACTACAGCCTCGCGATGCAGCGGCAATGTCCGCCGCAGTACAATGCCATCCTCACGCGCTATGCGCTCCCGCTGCACCCGCAACACATTCTCTACGGCGTTTATGAAAATGACTTTCAGGAAACCGGGGATTTTCGCGAGTGGAAGGCCTCCGGGCTGGACTGGTTTGCCTACCACAGCGGCACCTGGTGCGGGCCGGCCATCACGCCCCCGCGGAAAAGCGAATCCGCGCTCGTCGGCGAGGAAATGGCGGACGTCCTGCAATGCATCGTAACGGCCAATACCCTGTGCCTGACCAATCACGCGGACTTCACCCTGATGCTCATCCCGAGCAAGCAGTACATCGTCGCCCGGAACCATTCCTCCATCTACGAAACGGTTTGTTACGATGTGCTCAAGAAGGAAGCCACCGCGCGCGGCATCCGCGTCCTCGACCTGCGCGAAATTTTTGACCGCGAAGCCGACCCCGCCGGGTTATATTGGAAAACCGACGGCCACTGGACTCCCCGCGGCATGGACGTGGCGGTGAAGGCGTACGTGCAGTCCCTCACGACCACCACCACTAGCCCCGGCCCCTCGCCCTAGCCTTGACGGCGCGTAAAATAATTCGGTCTTTATTCTCATTTTTCATGCCCACCGGCACCCTCAGCGAACGCATTCCGGCTTCCAGCGCCGACGTTTTTGCGTTGCTGCACGATTACCCGCGCCGGCTCGAATGGGATACGTTGTTGCGGGCCGCCCACTTGGAGCCCGCATATCCGCAGGCGGCCCTCGGCGCCATCTCGGTTTGCGCGGGCAAGTGGCATTTGGGCGGATTGGCCCTCCGCACCAAGTACGTGGCGTTTCATCCGCCCCTGCTCGCCGCCGTGCAAATGTTGAATCGCCCGCTCTTTTTCGAAAGCTTCGCCGCTTCCATTCGCCACGAAGATCTCTCGCCAACCGAATCGTCGATTACCTATCGATTCACTTTCCAGTCCCGGCCTCGCTGGCTGCGGTTTTTGCTTCATCCGCTGATGGCTTGGATTTTTCGCTGGGAGACGGGCAAGCGCCTGCGCGCGCTGCGCAAATTTCTGGAGACAAAACGCGCAGGATCAGTTGGCGCAGCGCCCGCAACTTAACTCCCGCCTTGGCCTTTTTTTCCCGCAAAAGGCATTTCCCCATTCGTAAAAAACCAGAAGGAAACTTGACCGCGAAGATCGCGAAAGGCACGAAGGAAAAGACCGAGAGAAAACGCAAACCGCAGATAGGAATCTATCTCGATTTCGACAAAAGGGTCCGCCGCCAGCGGCGCCCCTACGATTTTCACGACGGGCTCCTTTGGACGGTAGGGGCGTCGCTTGCGACGGCCCTGGAAAATCTCATCCAAAATTGAATTTGAGATGGATTCTAGTAATGCAGGAGTAAGACCTTCTCTGCGGTCTCCGCGTGCTCGGCGGTGCAGGGCTTAGGCCGAACCGTTTCCTTTCTCAATCAGCTCCCCCGCCGCTTCAGCCGCAAGTCGTAATAATTCACCACGCGGGGCGTGCGGATGTACACGCATTTCAAATTCAGGCTGGTGCCCGTGATCTGCCCGTCGCCCGTCGCCACGTTGAGAGGCTTGGTGATGTGCACCTTGCCGGTGTCGCTGACGGTGCCTTGAATCGCCATCCGCATCGTAGTGCGCTGAACTTGCAAGGACATGCCGGAAACGAAAATATCGAACGTGCCGTTCGCGTGGACCTGCGCCGTGAAGATGAAGGCCTTTTGCCGGATCGTGGGCGGAAACCCGCCGACCAGCGTGCGCACATAGGCCACGCCCGCCCGGTAATTGCCCTCGTACGGGGAGGCCGCCGACACGACGCTGGCCGCCGCGACCAGAAAAAACGCCGCCAGCGCGGAGACAGTGAACAGTTGGTGACGTCGAAAACCCATGGTCGGAATGCGTTGGGACTAGCCCGGTGAACCGGCACCTTACCGCGCTGGCGTTTCCGGCTCAAGCGGGAAAAACGCCCGCCGCACAAAAAAAACAGGCGGAACCCGGTGGGCTCCGCCTGTTTGAAAAATTCAACTCCGGGCGAAAGCCGGAGGAATCCGGCTTACTTCGCGCCCTGGTCAATCCATGCGCGGACGAGCGAGAGCTGGTCCGCGGTGAGGGCCGGATGCGGATTCGTCGTGCTGGCCTGGGCGTTGAGCGGAGGCATAATCAAGGCCACCGGAACCAACTTCGCACCGGCACCGGCGTAAACCAGCAGGGGGCTTTGGTCGGCATGACCGGGCACGATGGCCGGGCCCTTCAACTGGTTGTCATCGGGCTTCGCGTCGGGCTTGGCGAGATTGCCGCCGGCAATGGCGCCGGCGAGGGTCGTGATATTGTAGCCGCTGCTCGGGCGCGCGGGGTTGTTGCCGCCGTGGCAGCCAAAGCAGGAGGGCGTCAAAACCGCCTTGATGTCCTTGTCCCACGTGAGGCCGGTCTTGTCGGAAGCCTTCGGCAGTTTCGACAAATCCGGTTTGAACGCCGGAGTCGTGGTCGTCGTCGTCGTTGTGGTCGTGGTGGTGGACGTGGTCGCGGTCGTGGTCGCCGCCGGTTTGGCGGCAGCCGGAGCGGCCGGAGCATCGGCCGCCATCAGCGCGGGAGAGGAAAGGACGAGGCCGGCCAAGAGGCTGGCGCTCCAGAGAGACAGGGACTTATTCATGGGGTGGGAAAACAAACCGTCCGGCAAGGGTGCCGGAATCAGTCGCACTTATAGGCACCTGCAGGGCCGGTGCAATCACAAAAAAATCGTGCCGCCCCCTCGGCGCCATCGTAACCCCTTGCGGCGCGGCGGCTTAACCCGGCCGACCCGAGTCGGATGCCCTCCCCGCGCGCTTGCCTTTATGGACTGAGCGTGTTTAATCCCGCCTTTTTCCCGTACTGTGCAAGCAGCCGCGGGCCCACTCTCTCCACTGAGTCACCACACGTCGCCCTCATGAAAATTCTCGTCGCGGACCGCATCTCGCCCTCGGGCGTGGCCTATTTCAAGCAGCAAGCCGGCTTTGAAGTCATTGAAGCCTACGGCTCCAAGCCCGAGCAAGTGCTGGCGCTGGTGAAGGACGTCGTCGCCATCGTGGTGCGCGCCGAAACCAAAATCACCCGCGAGGTTTTTGCCGCGGCGCCGCTGGTCAAAGTCGTGGGCCGCGCGGGCGTCGGAGTGGATAATATCGATGTTGAGGCCGCCACCGAGCGGGGCGTCATCGTGATGAACACGCCCTCGGGCAACACCATCGCCACGGCGGAACTGACCTTCACGCACATGCTCTGCGGCGCCCGCCCCATCGTGCAGGCCGGGGCCTCGATGCGCGCCGGCCAGTGGGACAAGAAAAGCTTTTCGGGCAGCGAATTGATGCAAAAGACCCTCGGCGTGCTCGGCCTCGGCCGCATCGGCGCCGAAGTGTCGAAGCGCGCGCAAGCCTTCGGGATGCGCGTGCTGGCGTATGATCCGTACCTCACCGAGGCTCGCGCCAAGGCCCTTAACGTCGAGATGGTGACCCAGGACAAGATATTCACCGACGCCGATTACATCACTGTGCACATGCCGCTGACCGACGACACCAAGTACATGGTGGACGAAGCCGCGTTTGCGAAAATGAAAAAGGGCGTGCGTATTTTCAACTGTGCCCGCGGCGGCATCATCAAGGAGAGCGCGTTGCTGGCGGCGCTGAAGGAAGGCAAGGTCGCCACCGCCGGGCTCGACGTGTTTGAGGAAGAACCCATCGCCGCCGACCACCCGTTGCGCAGCCTGCCCAACGTCGTGCTCACGCCCCACCTCGGCGCCTCGACCAAGGAAGCCCAGGAAAGTGTCGGCCTCGAAGTCGCCGAAGCCATCACCGAAGTGCTGCGCGGGGGCGTCGTCCGCAATGCTGTCAACATGCCTTCCGTGGATGCCCGCACGCTCGGCGTGTTGCGCCCGTATCTGGAATTGGGCGACTGCCTCGGCGCGGTGTTGCAGCAAGTCGCACCCGACAAGGTGGAGAAATTGCGCATCACCTATTTTGGAAAAATTTGCGAACTCGATGCGAACCCGCTCACCCGCGCCATCCAGCGCGGCTACCTGCGGCGCATCAGCGGCGCGGCCATCAACGATGTCAACGCGCCCCTGCGCATCCAGCAGCTCGGCATCACCGTCGAGACCACGAAGTCATCGCAGAGCGCCGACTACACCGAACTCGTCCAGGTCGAGGCGTTCGACGCCGCGGGCAAGGTTTACGACGTGGCCGGCACACTCATCGGCACCGCCCAGCGCCCGCGCCTCGTGCGCCTGCTCGGGCACAGCGTCGAAGTGAATCCGAAGGGCACGCTCCTGATTTTGCGCAACCGCGACGTGCCCGGCATCGTCGGCATGCTCGGGACGGTTTTGGGCAAGCACAACGTGAACATCGCCAACATGTCGCTCAGCCGCGCGGAAGGCCGTGAGGAAGCGCTGGCGGTTTACGAAGTGGACACCCGGCCGTCCGACGCCGCGCTCCAGGAAATCAAAAGCCATAAGGCCATCCTGGGCTTGCAGGTAGTCGGGGTGTAGGCCACGCTCTCACTTGCTTTTGGCCCTGTTTTGATGATAGTATTGGGTTTGTGAAAACAATCGTTGAATTGTCGGAGGAATTGCATCGCGCGGCCAAAAAATCGGCCAGCGCGCACGGGCAAACCTTGGGCCAATTCGTCATTACGGCGGTGGCCGACAAAGTGCTTTCCAAGCCAACGGCGGTGAAAACTAAGCCCTGGATGGAAATGGCTGGCGCATTTAAAAAGCCCTGGATGAAGCACTATGGCCGTAGTGCCGACTTGGCTGATGAGTTGGAACACGTTAAGCAGGTTATTGAAGACGCATGTGAAAAAATTCACCCGGACGACTGGAAATGATTCTAGACACCAATGCGCTGTCGGATTTCCTCGCCAAAAATGAGGCCCTCGCGAACGTGATCGAATCGGCGCCGCTGCTGGCCCTACCCGTGATAGTCCTCGGAGAATATCGTTTTGGTCTAAAAAGCTCGTCCCAGCGAAAGCGGTTAGAGCGCGACTTGGAACATCTACTACAAGATGTTGCGGTGTTCGATATCATTTCAATGACTGCGTCACACTATGCCGATATCCGCGCGGACTTGAAAGCTCGCGGGCGACCGATCCCCGGCAACGATTTGTGGATTGCCGCTCCGGCCCGTCAGTATGACCTCCCTGTCTTAACCCGCGACGGTCATTTTGACGCCGTGCCGGGGCTCAAACGCGTGGGCTGGTAATTTATCTCGCGACGCCAAACGGACCGCGCTTGAGCCTATCGCTCCTTGCTCGGTTTCGCCGAAGCCAGCAGCCGCTGCGTGCCGGCCATGACGAAAACGAAGGCCGCCCCGATGAGCGGGATACGGGTAATCGGCTGCCGGTGGATCGTGAGCGCGCCCTTGCCGCCAAGGCGCGCAGCGAGCGAGGCCGTGGACGTGTGCAGCGCGTGGAAATAGTACGCCACCAAGCCGCTAATCAGCCCGCCGAGAATAAGGTAGAGCAAAAGCGGCGCCACCGCCAGCGGTGGCTGGCCGCGCAACCCGGCCCCCAGCGGGGCCGAAGCAAAGAGGAGGCCCCAACTCAGCACAAATCCCGCCATCGTGGCGAGATCCGCGCCTTGCGCATTCGGATCGTTCGGAAGAGAAAACCACGCGAGCGTCGGCGCCCAGATACCCCAGCCGAAAAGGGCTCCCGCCAGGAAAAAGACCGCGATAACGACGACACGTTTCATGGGGGAAAATTGCCTCAGTACCCGCCGGCCACTTTCAAGAGCCCGAGCACGGCGCACGCAATCATGAAAAAATGCAGAACCAAATGCAAGGTGTTCGGACCGCGAAAGCCATGACGGGCGGGCAATATTGAATGCGTGCCCTCAAAGAGGTCATGATAAAGCTCCAGATCCTTCGCGCTCGGGCCAAAGAAGTACGGCTGGTACCACGCCATCCACATGCCCAGCATGAGCATGCCCCACCAGAGCACGAAAAAGAGTTTGGCACCCAAAGGCAGGGGCGCGCCGCGGTACTTGATCGTCAAATAAAGGCTCGCCGCGGCGCAACCGGCGGTGATGCACGTGCCAAGGATCGTTTTGGCCCAGCCCAACCTCCGGATTTGGGCCGCCAAATTATTGAAGGGCGCCAGATTCACCGTGTCCTGCATCAGAAACAGGGCGAGCAGGATGCTTTGGAGGATGACCGCGAGTAATTGCATAAATGGCCTGGACGGCGCGCGCTTCGCCACGCTCCCCGCAAACTGCGCCCGATTCAAATAAATTCCCACCCTGCAGAAGCCCGTATCGACCAAATTCTCCGCCTGACGCCGGCAACTTTCCCCGACAAAACCAACCCCGGCGCCTCGCCGCACCGCCTTTCTTTCTTCCCCTTCTACGCGCGACCTTCTACTTTCTGCATCCAGTTTTCCGTCTGCGTCCTCCCATGCCCTCCGCCTGGATCATCGTTTCCGCCGTCCTCGGCTATGTGCTCGGCTCGATTTCGTTTGCCGTAATGATTGCCCGGCGGCGCGGGGTGGACATTCTCAAGGAAGGCAGCGGCAACCCCGGCGCCACGAATGTGAAGCGCGTCCTCGGGAAGACGGCGGGCAATATCGTTTTCGCGCTGGATTGCCTGAAGGGCATTGTCGCCGCGGGCTGGCCGCGCGCACTCGAGGCGCTCCACGCGCTGCCCGACAGTGCACCCGTGACCTGGATGGGCATTGCGGGGCTGGCGGGCGCGATCATCGGCCACAGTTGCTCGATGTTTCTCAAATTTCGCGGCGGCAAAGGAGTGTCCACCACCGTGGGCGGCTTGTTTGCGCTGATGCCGCTGGTGATGCTCGCGGGCATCGCCGTGTGGCTGGTGGTGTTTTACTCGACGCGTTATGTGTCGCTGGCCTCGCTGCTCATGGGCCTCGCGCTGACGCCGGTGGCGTGGGCCTTCAACCAGCAGCCACCGAATGTCGGCCTGTGCGCGGTAATTGCGGTGCTCATCGTGGTCCGCCATCGCGCGAACATCAAGCGCCTGCTCGCCGGCACCGAGGCGCGGTTTGCGAAGAAGAAATAAGAGGAAGATTGAACCGCAGAGGCGCAGAGAACACAGAGAAGAACGCCACTAAGGCGACAGAAGGCACTGAAGTCATGACGGTTTTCTGGAATGCAGCAACGGAGGGAGGGTTTTCAGCCGGCATGGGGAAATTCATCCTTTTGCCTTCAGCCTTTGCGTGGCCACCGCTCGACGTTTGACTTTCTCCGCGTTCTCTGTGTGCTCTGGGGTTCGGCCAGGCCCACTCTGGCGGCCCCATTCATTGGCCTTTCTCCATGGCGGACAAGCGCACCATACGCATCGGTTTGCTCGGCTTCGGCACGGTTGGGCAGGGGGTGTGGAAACACCTGCACAGCAATCGCGCCGCGCTGGAGCGGCGCCTGGGCGTGGGTCTCGAGATTGCCCGCATAGGAGTGCGCGACTTGCGCAAGCGCCGCACCATCGCCGCCCCGCGCAAGATTTTGACCACCGACCTCGCGTCGATTGTGGACGACCCGTCCATCGACATCGTGTGCGAATTAATTGGCGGGGTGACCGAAGCCCGGGTGCTCACCGCGCGCGCCTTGAGCCTGGGCAAAGCGGTCGTCACCGGCAACAAGGCGCTGCTGGCCGCGCACGGCGCGGAACTGTTCCGCCTCGTGCAGCAAGGGCATGGCCATTATTTTTTCGAGGCGAGCGTCGCCGGCGGCATTCCGATCATCAAAGTAATTCGCGAGGGCCTGATCGCGAATCGCTTCCGGCTGATTTACGGCATCCTCAACGGCACTTGTAATTACATCCTCACCCGCATGGCGCGCGAGGGCCGCCCGTTCGCCGAGATTCTCGCCGACGCCAAGCGCCTCGGTTACGCGGAGGCCGATGAATCGCTCGACGTGGACGGCTGGGACGCCGCGCACAAGGCCGTCATTCTTGCCTACCTCGCGCACGGCCGCTGGATCAAGCCGCGCCAGATGCTCGTGCAAGGCATTCGCGACGTGACGCCGCACGATTTATCCTACGCCAAGGAGCTCGGCTACGCGGTCAAGCTCCTCGCCATCATCAGCCGCGATTTCTCCACCAACCGCGTGTTTGCGCGCGTGCACCCGTGCCTCCTGCCCACGCGCAATTTGCTGGCGTCGGTGGACGACGTGTTCAATGGCGTGTGCCTGAGTGCCGACGTGGCGGGCTCGACGGTGCTCGTCGGCCGCGGCGCCGGGCAGGACGCCACCGCCAGCGCGGTGTTGAGCGATATTGCCGACGCCGTGGTCGCCCTGCGCGGCGCGCCGCCGCCTGTGATTTGCGAGGAAGACGCCACCACGTACAAAAATTTGGGCGCGGGCATTGCGATCGCGTCGCTCGCGGAAATCACGGGGCGCTTTTATTTGCGCCTGACCGTGCAGGACCGCCCGGGCGTGCTGGCGGAAGTCGCTCGCGTGCTGGCGGACCACCGCATCTCCATCGCGACGATGATCCAGCACGAAGACCGCGTGCGCAAAACCGCCGAGCTGATTTTCACCACGCACGCCTCGGACGAGCAATCGGTGCATCAAGCCATCCGCGGGCTGAAGAAACTGCGCGTGGTCTTGGGCGCGCCGTTTTTGTTGCGGATTTTGGAAGATGAAGTGGTATGAGAATGTATTGTTGAGAAAGCGATAGAGTGTCCTGCTGAAGACTCTAGCTTGCAACTCAATGTCCCTCATGCACTTGGATCTATTCGCCTACCAAGCGTACCTACTTATTGGCGCTCTACTGGCTGGCTGGATTATTCGCTGGTTCGTCAAAGGCACCAATCGCCGAGGGGTCATAGTTGTCGGCTCTTTTTTATTGGCGTGGCTGCTCTACCGACCTGTAATTCATTTCTTCTGCATTCCTTGGGCCACCTACGCATCGTGGGTGGACGAGCATTATGATCGAGGATTGCTTTTTGACCAGCATTTGCCAGACGATTTCGCCCAATCCATCCGCCAAACGCCTGGAATGCCGATGATCGAGGAATCGAATCGGCAAAAGCGCAAACTCTATGAAATGTTCAAGTCAGGCAACGGCCATTATGGCTTGTATCGCCGCTTGAGCACGGTCGAGGGCGATCCTATTTATGATTGGCTGATAGTTGAAAACGGAAAAATGTTTTATATTGAAGATGCAAGCCATGACGACGGTGCTCCACCTTGGCACATAACGAAAAGAGCAATAAATGCAGTTCATTTAGGTTTTCTTCGAAGCGGAAAATTTAATGAGGGACAGCCTGGGCCGACGGATTCACCGGTTTTGTTTCTTATGGCTGACGACATGATTTATTGATCGTCCCGTACGTTCAGTGGACGGGCTAACGATAATCGGTTACCTCCCACGCCTAAATCTTGCCTCCGCGCGCGGCGGGCGTCATGGTGTTCGTTTTTCCATGAGCGCGGACTCCCTTTCTCAACCGTCGGGCCAGAGCCCTTCTCCCGGCCAGAATGCTTCTTCCGGTCACGGCCCATCTTCCGGCGGCAGCCCGGCCGCCCCGACGCCGGATAGCAGCGACTTGCGCGCCGTGCGCCTGGCGCGCCTGCAGGAATTGCGCGCGGCGGGCCACGACCCGTTTACCGCCAACTGGCCGCAGACGCACACCTCCGCCCAGGCGCTCAAGCTTTACGTCGAGGGCCAGGAATTTGGCCCGGAGGTTTCAGTCGCGGGCCGGCTGATGGTGTTTCGCGAGATGGGCAAGGCCAGCTTCATCAAGCTGCTCGACCGCGATGGCATCATCCAGGTCTATGTGCGCAAGGACGAAGTGGGCGAGGAGGGTTACGCGGCGTTCAAGAAACTCGATTTCGGCGACATTCTCGGCGTGGCCGGGCCGGTGTTCAAAACCAAGACCGGCGAAATCACCATCCGCGCGAAGAAGTACGCGCTCGTGGCGAAGGCCCTGCGTCCGCTGCCGGAAAAGTGGCATGGGTTGACCGACAGCGAACAAATTTACCGGCAGCGCTACCTCGACCTCGTGGTCAATCCGGAGTCGCGCGCGCGCTTCCAGACGCGCAGCCGCATCATCCGCGCCATTCGCGAATTTCTCTGGGCGCGGGAATTCATCGAGGTGGAAACGCCGGTGCTGCAAAACGTGGCGGGCGGCGCGGCGGCGCGGCCGTTCATCACGCATTTCAACGCGCTGTCGTGCGATTTTTATTTGCGCATCGCGCTCGAACTGCATCTCAAGCGCCTGTTGGTGGGCGGCTTTGACCGCGTGTTTGAAGTGGGCCGCGTGTTTCGCAACGAGGGGCTTTCCCGCAAGCACAACCCCGAATTCACGATGCTCGAGGTTTACCAAGCCTATTCGGATTTTCGCGGCATGATGACTTTGGTGCGCGAACTGGTGCAATACATCTGCCAGACGGCGCTCGGCGGTCGCACCACCATTCCGCGCCCCGAAGGCGGCGAAATCGAGCTTGGCGGCCCGTGGCGCGAAGTCACCTACCGCGATTTGATTATCGAAGCGACGCAAGATCCGCACTGGTTCGACCGCGACAAAACGGCGAAGCTCGCGGCCTGCGCGCGCCTCCAGATCGAAGTCAACCCCGCGCTGGCGGATTTCGCCGTCACGCAGGATGTCTTTGAAAAACTCGTCGAGCCCAAGCTCATCCAGCCGACTTTCGTGACGCACATCCCCAAGGAGCTGTGCCCCTTGGCCAAAAGCACCCCCGGCGATCCGCGCACACTCGATGTGTTCGAGCTCTGCATCAACGGCCAGGAAATCGCTCCGGCGTACTCAGAGCAAAACGACCCGCTGGCCCAGCGCGAGCAGTTCGAGAAGCAAGTCGGCGACGATACGCAGAAAATGGATGAAGATTTTCTCGTCGCCCTCGAGCACGGCATGCCGCCGGCGGGCGGACTCGGGCTCGGGATTGATCGCCTGACCATCCTGCTCACCGGCGCGGCGAACATCCGCGACACGATTTTGTTTCCGTCGCTGAAGGCAGCGGCCGCCAACACCGATCCCGGGCTCGCGCCATCTTTGGAAATTCGGCCTGTTTGACCGCTGATGCAGACTTGCCGGGCACCCGGCCCCGGCTTAATCTGAGGTTATGAAGGCAGTCCTTGAGCGCAAGGCGAGTCGCCGGCCAAATGCCGGTTCGGCGCGTCCGCGTGTCGGCGCGGCACCGGCCCACCGGATGTCGCCAAAAGCAAAATCTCGCGCAACTGCCCGCTCGCTCCTTGAAAGGGCGGGGGATTTATGCGGTTGCTTTGACGGTGGTGTTTCGGACTTAGCCACCAACCCGCGTTACTTGGAAGGATTTGGATCGTGGCGACCATAATCGCTGATACCGGCCCGCTGATTGCTTTGCTTGATCAATGGGAAGCCGCTCATGGCTGGGTGCGGGAGCAATTTGGCCGGCTCCGCGAACCCTTGCTAACCTGCGACGTCGTGCTTGCGGAGACGGTCTATCTTCTCCTGCGGCGGGGATTTTCGCCGGAACGATTTTTCCAGCTTTTCCACCGCAAAGTGATTGAACTTCGATTCAACCTGCAGCGAGAATGGCTGCGCATCGAAAACCTGATGACCTTGTGCCATGATACGCCGATGTCGCTGGCCGACGCCTGTCTGGTGCGGATGTGCGAACAACAGCGCGCCGGAGTTATTTTCACTCTTAACCGCGATTTTCAAATTTATCGCAAAAACGGCGACCAGCCGATTCCCTTGCTGGCTCCTTTCAGCTAAGAGGATCACTTCAGTGTCGGATCCTGATAATCGCTCCATGTTTTGCCCGCACACCAACTTGGGTGTACGGTAACGCAAAACGGCCACTGCTCCACCCGCTGATCATCAATCAAAGCTCTTGGCTTGGGCAGATACGCTTCGAACACCTCGCCAAGACCAACCTCTTCAGCAGTCGCCCTCGCATAATCCGCTCCGCCAGCACTCCAGCAGTAAAGTTTGACTCCGTCAGCTTTGAGTCGTCCGACATGCTCAATGGTAGCAGGAATCGGAATTCTTTTGGTGCCGAAACTCCGCACAAGCGTATCATCTACATCAACAAAGACAATCATGTTAGGCCGCACGTTTCAAAATCGCAAAGCGGGGAGTATTTTAAGCAGCTTGTGGCGCTGCCGTCAAGCGGTCGACATACACTTTCGATTCTGTCGCTGCAAAGAGATTGAGCTCTATTGATGCCGAGTACCCACCCGCGGTTTTGAGCTTCATCCCCCGGCGTTCTTTCTTCATAGTCGCGGTTTTCGCCTCGTCATGCCCTGGCCCGTTTATCTCGCGCTCAAGCACCTGTTCCCCACCGGGCGGCGGGTGTCGTTTTTCACCGCGATGTCCGTGTTGGGAGTGACGCTGGGCGTGACCGTGCTGTTGGCGGTGCAGAGCGTGATGAACGGCTTTGCCAAGGAATATGAGGTCAATCTAATCCGGGCGCAGGGCAACATCATCGTCCGTTCGGGCGGGCTGATTGAGAAGCCCGAGGAAATCGTCAAGCTGCTGCAAACCGTGCCGGGCGTGACTTACGCGGAGCCCTTTGCCATGGGCGTTGTGATGCTTCAATTTGAAAACCGGCCGGCCTTCATGGCCACGAAGAGTATTCTCTGGCCGCCGCAATACCCGCGCGCGGCGGACGAACATGTCGCCGCCGGCACCGACACCGCCTACCCGAGCGTCCGGGGCTTCGACGTGAACCATCCGGGCGGCTTGCGTCCACCGCTGGCGGACATGCTGGTGGCGGGCAAATTCGAGGACCTGGACGACCATAGCATCCTTTTGGGTTGGGGCTTGGCCCAGGATTTGGGTGCGCACGTCGGCGACACCATTGACGTCACCACGCCCTTGATGCTGGACCGGCTGAAGAACAACGTCGTGCTCGAACCCCGCTCCCTCACCATCGCCGGCATTTTCCAAACCGGCTGGACCGTCGCCGACAATAACACCGTCGGGGTGACCCTCCGCACCATGCAGGACTTATATGGCTTGGGCCGGGACGTGGGGGCCATCGAAGTGCGGCTCGACAACGCCCATGGCGACATTTCAGCGACGGCCGAGGTCGCGCTGGCCATTAACCAAAAACTTGAGGCGTTGAACCATCAACGGGCGCAGGACAGCCAGGCCCTGCCGTTGCGCGCGCGCACGTGGTATGAAATCAACAGCGACTTGATGGACATCCTGCTGGTGGAAAAGAACGTCATGTTTTATATCATGATTTTCATCGTCGTGGTGGCGGCGTTTTCCATCGCCAGCTCGCTCGTGACTTCGGTAGTGCGCAAGACCCGCGAAATCGGGATGCTTGGCGCGCTCGGGGCCAGCCCGCGGGATGTGGCCACCGTGTTTTGCCTCCAAGGCTTTATCATTGGGGTCGCCGGCACCATCCTCGGCGTGGCGTTGGCCGGGCTGCTCCTGCATTACCGCCAGCCCATCATCGAGCTGTTCGTGGAGCGGCGCTTGCTGCTCGAGTTCTACAAATTCCTCAGCTTTCCCGTCGAATACCGGTCGGGTGATTTTATCAAAATCATCGTCTTCACCCTGATTATTACCACGCTGGCCGGCCTGTTGCCGGCGTGGCGGGCGGCCCGCATCAAGCCGGCCGTGTGCCTGCGCAACGAATAAATCGCCCCGCCCGCCATGTCTGCGCCCCTCGCCCCTTCCACCCCCGGCACACTTCCCATGGTGTTGACCGCGGTTAATATTTCGAAGCGCTTTGCCTCGCCCACCGGAGAGATCACAGTCTTGCGCGATGTGAATTTGAGCGTGGCCGCCGGGGAGACCGTCAGCATCCGGGGCGAATCGGGCTCGGGCAAGACTACTCTATTATACTGCTTGGCCGGACTCGAACAGCCCGATGGCGGGCAATTGCACTGGGAAGGGCGGCCCGTGGATGCCCGGAATACCACCCAGCTCGCACGCATGCGGGCCGCGCTCATCGGCTTTGTCTTTCAGTCCTATTACCTGGTCCCGGAAATGAACGCGCTCGAAAATGTGCTGCTGGCGGGGCGCATTGCCGGACGCTCGGGCTTGGAGATGGAAGCCCGCGCGCGGGATTTGCTGGCGCGGGTGGGGCTGGAAAAGCGCCTTTTGCATGTGCCCGGCAAACTTTCCGGCGGCGAGGCCCAGCGCGTGGCCGTCGCCCGCGCGTTGCTCAACCGCCCGCGGCTACTGCTGGCCGATGAGCCCACGGGCAATCTCGACGAGGAAACCGCCGAGGAAGTCATGGGCCTGCTCTTGCGCCTCGGCGCCGAAGAAGGCGCAGCGCTCGTGCTGGTCACGCATCATGCCGGTTTTGCGGCGCGCACGGGCCGCGCTTTACGGCTCGCCCACGGCGGCCTGGAAACGGTGTAAATCGGTGATTTTTTTATTGCCGGATAATTTTTGTGGGCAATTGCGACAATCGGGAAACGCCGCGAAAAAAAATTCTGTTGATTTTCGCGTCCGCCAGACTAGAACCCCTCAGAATGCGTCTGCTCAATACCCCTAGACTAGCCGCTTTGGCGACTTTGGTTGTCGCTACCCGGCTGGCTCTGCCTGCCCAAGCGGCGGACAGCCCGGAGGGCGGGGCCGGCGCAACCGCAACCGTTGCGCCTATTGACGGCACGGGCATTCTCAGCATCGACGCCGTGACTTTTAAGTCCGTGCCCGACCCCTTTCAGCGAAACCCGTGGATGCAGGTGGAGGTCGATTTCACCGGGCGCAAGAACCCGGACCCGAAGTCGGACAACCCCAAGTACCTGCAAGATGTGCAGATAGACTTGATTCTTGCCTGGGGCGTCAAAGGCGCCACGCCGCAGGTGGACACGGTGCTCACGGGGACCATCCATTTTCTCGGCATCGAAGTGAACAACAAGTGCGCGACCTATTTCTTTGTCCCGCCGGAATTCCTCGACATGGGTTTCAAGGGCAAATCCTACGTCTCCACGACGGCACCCACCTATTATGTGGTTCAAGCCAAAGTCGCCGGTATTCCGCTCAAGATCAACGCCTCGATGGTGTCCACCATCAGCCTGCCCAATGAGATTTACGTGAACGGCTTCCTCGGGAAAATCGCCGGGATGACCGCTTCCACCGCCGGCATCATGCTGACGGGCACCGACACTCCCGCCTACATTTACAACCCCATGACCATCCAGCATCCCACGGCTACTTTGCCCACGGAAATTCGCCCGGGCGCAGCCAAGTAAGTTCACGCGATGCATGTTAAGGGCTTGACTGTCCGCTCTAGAACATCTGTTTTTAATCCCTTTCCCCCAAATGGCTTCGTCCAAATCGCTGGTCATTAACTGCGGCACCACCCACGTGTCCGCGGCGACCTTTGCCGTGAGCGGAGACAAGCTCGTGCTGGAAAGTTTGATTACGCACGAGCTGCGCTACGATTTTTCCGCCGACGAAAAATGGCTCGACGCCACGAGCAACGCGCTCCGCGCGGTGATTCGCACGCACCCGAAGATTCGCGGCAAGGCCACTTTTATCCTGCCCGGCTACCAGCTCTTCACCAAGCCGATCAAGGTCCCCCACGTCGAGCCGTCGAAGCAGACGCAGATTATCGCTTTCGAAGCGCAGAATAACATGCCTTTCCCCCTGCACGAAGTCGTGTGGGGCAGCCAGATCATCGCGGACGACGGCGTCGAGACGGAAATCATCCTGATTGCGCAAAAGCTGGATGCCGCCACGCGTTTTTGCGGCGTCATGGGCACCTTGGGCCTCGAGCCGGTGGCCCTGCAACCCGCCTCCCTGCTGGACCTCAATGCCTACCGCCTCGCCTACCCCGGCGACGATCAAGACACGCTTCTGATCAACGTTGGCGCCCGTTCAACCAATCTTACTTTCGTCAGCCCCGCCGGTTTCTTCGTCCGTAATATCAACCTCGGCGGCAATACATTGACCCAGGCCATCGCCGACGTGATCGGCAAGCCCTTCCCCGAAGCCGAGGAAGTCAAAGTCACGCTCTTTTCCGGACGCCCGGGCTTGGCGCCGAACGACCCCGCCATCCCCCAGATTCAAGTCAAGGCGGCGGAATTCATGCGGCGCCTGAGCCAGGAAATCACGCGCTCCATCGTCACCTACCGCCGGGCCAGCGGGCGAGCCGCCCCGCAGCGGATTTTGCTCTCCGGTCGCGCCTCCAAGCTGAAGGGCTTGGCGGAATTCCTGGTCGATAGCCAGAAAATCGACGTCACCAATTTCACCCCCGGCCAAATTCTCACGGTCAAGAAGGGCATCGACCCCGTGACCCTGGAGAATATGACCGCGCAGATGAATGAGCTCGTCGGTGAAGCGGCGCGCTTGAAGGACCCGAAAGCAGTCGGCGTCAATCTCCTGCCCCGGGCCATTCGTGAACGCCTGCAGTTCGAAAAACAGAAGCCGTTCCTCGTTCTCGCCGCCGCCTGCCTCGCGCTGGCACCCGCCCCGGCCATTTTCCTTTTCTACACGAAGACCCAGCAGTTTAACAAGGAAGCCGCCATCGTAAAAACGACCGTCAAGAAGTTGACGGACATGGACACTTCCATCAAAACCGAGGTGAAGAAGGCGGATGATGTCGCGGCGCAAATTGCTCAATATCAAGCTCTTGGGAATTCCCGCTTTAACTGGATCAGCTTCTTCTCCGATTTGCAGAAACAACTGGTGGGTGCCAAGGACGTGTGGCTCGACAAGCTGGAAGTTTCGCGGAAATTGCCGCTGAAACCCGGCGCGCCCGGCACGACACCCGACCCGACTGTGCCGGTAGTGCCCGAAGGCCCGCCGCCGGTGCCCGAGTACAAAGTAATCATTTCCGGCAAGATGCTGCTGCGCGATTACGACCCCAAGAATCCGAACTCATTTAACGCCTCGGCCGCCTCGGCGCGCATTCGCGGCTTGATGAACAATCTGACCAGCAGTCCGTTCGTCAAATTAGTCGAAACCAACCAGACCCTCGACTTCCAAACCACGCCGCGCCTCTGCCTCTTTACCTTTACTCTCGATATTAATCCCGACAAACCCCTTTAATTAATTCGCCGGCCGCCGATTTCCCCCAGGCAGCCCTTCGCCCCGTTCCACCGCCCCATGGATGCCATTAAAAGATACCCGATTTTTTCCGCGGTGCTGATCGTGTGCCTCCTCACGTTTGCCACGGAGGCCTTTTTCCTCTGGTTCTACAACTCGAAGGCCCGCGCCGCCGAAAAGAATTTCACGAGCGCAGTGCATGACCGGGACAAGACCCTCGTCCTCGATCCCGCGCCCACGGCTGACAATCTCGCGAAGGCCAAGGACAACGTCACCAACCTCCGCAAGCAGTTGGACGATGTCATCGGCTCGCTGCAGTCCAAAGGCAGCAGCACGGTGCTGGGCGACCCGCCCTCCGACGGCGCGGTGTTGCAGGCGCAAATCAACAGTTATGTCGTCGGCCTCCGCCAGGATGCCAAAAAGCAGGATGTCCTCCTGCCCGCCTCCGATTTCGCTTTCGGGATGGACCAGTACATCGGGCCCGTGTCGCCTCCGCCCCCGGACAAGGTCGCGCTGGTGTACAAGCAAATGAAGGTGCTGGAGTATCTTCTGCATAATTTGATCTTTACGGCCAGGGATCCGGATCTTGAGAAACAGCACATGATGATTTCCGCCGTCCTGCGCGAGGATGTCATGGTGTCTGGAAACTCCACGCAGGAGACGCCTGGCCGGGGTGGAAATGCGGTGCCCAAGGGCACCTTTGTCATTGATCCCCAGGTTTCCGCCCGCGTCCCCGGCGCCATCGAAACGCTGGCGTTCCAGATTTCGTTTATCGCGAAATCGGACGCTCTCCGTAAGCTCCTCAATGAGCTCTCCAAGTTCACCCTCCCGCTGGTGGTCCGCAGCATCGAAGTAAATGTCGTTTCCGACCAGGAGTTGCTGGATGCCGATCGCATTGCCCACCCGCCGCCACCCGCCACCGACGCCGCAGGAACCGCGCCCAGCGGCGCCACCGGTGCGGCTGCTGCCACCGCTACTACTGCTTCTGCTGCCGCAGCCGCTCCCCCAAAGGCCCTGCCCTCGATACTCGATCTAACGGTACCGACGCCTCCGGGCTTTGAACTTGTGGTCAAGGATGCGATGTCGAAGTTTACCATCACGATTGAATTTATTTCCATTGTTGCGCAGAAATCGGCTGATGACGCGGCCGCTGCCGATAAAAAGTAGACCTGCCCCGGCATGAACAAATTCTACGACAAAATTCTTTTCTTGCTGGCTCTGATTGTCCTGGGCTTGGGGGCGGCGTTTTTCTTCCAGCAAGGCGGCGTGCCGCATGTCACGATTCCGCCGGAAAAGCCCGGTAACGCGGTCTTCGCCGCCAAGCCGCTGCCGCCGCCGCCGGCCGCGCCGCCATTGTGGGGCCCGGCACCGGACGAATATCCGCCCCGAAAGGAATGGATCTACAGCGTGTTCACGCCTCCGATTATTTGGTGGGATGGTCAAAAATTTGTCGCTTTTGGCGGTGGTAGCGGACCAATTCCCTTCGGCTTGGCACTGACGGGCATCAAGAAAAATTATTATCGATTGGAGTTTGTCGGCTTTTCCGGCACGCCGGCAGCACCCCTCATCAACCTGCACGATGACGAGCGCAACGTGGACTATCAGGTCCCCCAAGGCGCCAAGGTTACCTATCCCGGTGCCGACGTGACCGTGGGTAAAATGACCACCACCACCGTCGATGACCCGACCCTGGGCCCGATTAAGGTCAACAGCGTGACTGTCACCGATGAGCGCATGCATAAAGACATCACCCTTACGGCGGGCACGCCCCTGCCGATGGATGATTTGACCTTTCTTCGCTTGGTCACCCTTGAGCCTTATCCAGAGAAAGAATGGATTGTCAGCAAGGTCGGGGATGAGCTTGACGTGAGCGACGTGAACTTTCAGATTAAGGAATTTTCCATCAACCCGCTCCAGGCTACGGTCATCAAGAAATACAAGAATATCCAAGTTGACCCCGCCAACCCAAACGACACCAACGAAGACACTCAGGTTCTCGAGAAAACCACGCCCCCGCCGCGCCGCGCTGCCTCCAACGACGATTCGCCTTCGCCTCCTCCTTCGGATGCCCCGGCCACCGACGCTGCTCCAGCTACCCCCACGCCCTAACTTTTACCCACGCGGAATCTTCCTTCCACGTGCGGAATGCTTTTTCTCTCAAAACCCGCATCATCCATCACCCCTCCACCGCTCAACGCCATTCCTGGCCTGACCTTTACCCTATGAACACCATTCGGAATTCCCGCCGCCACGCCGCCCTCGCCCTGGCCCTCGCCTCTGGCGCCCTGGCCGTCCTCGGGATGACACCCACGGCCGTCCGCGCCCAATCCTCCGCCACCGCCCCCAATGAGAAGATCAATCTCATGGTGGATGCCTTGCAGGCCCGCGACGATGGCGACCTGGCCAAAGCCCAAGACTTGCTGAAGCGCCTCGTCGTCCTCGCCCCGAACGACACCTACGTCCAGGAGATGCTGGCGTCCGTCAACAGCGATTTGCAGCGCAAGAGCCAGGGCCAGCCCACCGTCTTTGCCCAAGCGACGCCCTCCGCACCGACCGCGGCGCCCGTGACCGTGCGCCCTCTGCCCGCCGCTCCCGCTCCGGCCCAGATCAGCACGACTCCCGCTGCCGCCACTCCCGGCCCGGCGGCTCCAGCTCCGGCCGCTCCCGCGCCCGCCGCTGCCGCCCCCGCTGCTCCCGCGGAAGATCCGGCCGCCGCCGCGGCCAAGGCCGCGCTCGCCGCCCAGCAAGCCAAGGGCAAACAAGTTGCCGCCGACGTCCAAAAGAGCATTGCCCAGTCGGAATCCCTGTCCGCAGCCGGTAAATTTGACGACGCCTTGAAAGCCTTGGACCAGGCCCAGGTTCCCGATGGCACCGTGGGCTACGACGACCTCGAACACGCCTTGGCCCAGGCCCGTGGCGAAGTGATTTTGCAGCAGATCGACCAAGCCTACCGCAACCGCAAGAATGAAGAAGCCAAGAAGTATCTGGCTAACTATATTGCGGCCGTCGGCCAAACCGACTCGAAGGCCAAAGCCTGGCAGAACCGCCTCGATGCCGCGCGCTGGGACCCGACCCGCCAGGACATCGACCAAATCAGCCCCGGATTCACGGCCAAGCAGGATCAAATCAATGATTTTCTGGTGCAAGGCCGCGCCCAGTATCTCTACGGCGATTATCAGGGTGCTTTGAAGACCTTTAGCGAAGCTGTCATCTTGGACCCGGACAGCATCGAAGCTTCCGCCTACATTTTGCGCATTGAGAAGCTGCTGGGAGATCGGGCTTACATTGATTACCAAACTACGCGCGAGGGCATGTTGATGCAAGTGGACAAGGAATGGAAGCGGCCGGATGTGTTCATTGGCAAGCCGCCGCCTCCTCCTCCGCCCGGTTTAAAGGACCCCATTGAACTGAAAATGAAATCCATCATCATCCCGAATGTGCAGTTTAAGGGTGCTGACATTCAGAGCGTCGTCGATTCGCTCACGACTTCTTCTGGGGAATATGATACTTCTGAAATCACGAAGGAGAATCCCGCCCATGGCGTGAACATCATGCTGGTCAATCCCAATAAGGGCGGCGTCGGCACATCCAATGCCACGGTGACCACCAGTCTTTCCAATGCCTCCTTGTGGGCCATTCTCACCGGTATTTGCGATTCGATTGAATATAGCTTCGACATCGACCCGGTCACCAAATTCGTGATGGTGCGCGCCGGTGGTTCAGGCGGTGGCGCCGGCTCGGGCAGCCAGTTCATCACGCAAGACTTCGCGATGCCCGCCGCTACGCTGACGCACTTGACCGGCAAGATCGGTGGCGACTCTGGCGGTGGCGGTACGGCTGATCCGTTCAAGGGCCCGACTGCCGCACCCAGCACTTCCTCCGATGATACGGAATCCGCGCTCAAGTCCTTCTTCGTCAAAGCCGGCGTGGATTTCCCCGATGGTTCCCGCATCGCTTACGACAACAGCAAGATTTGGGTGACCAACACCCAGCGGAATCTCGACAAGCTCACGGGCTTGCTCCAGCGCTACACGCAAATCAAGCAAGTGCAGATTGAATCGCGCTTCCTGGAAGTGCAGGAAAACGCCCTCCAGCAGTTGGGCTTCACTTGGAACGTGTTCTCGAACAATCCCAACAACACGAACAACTTCCTCCGCACGGCCCCGACCCCGGCGAGCGGCGCCACTCTGTATGGCAGCGACAACACGCTGCAATTGCTCTCCAACGCCTTCCCGCTCGGCAATTCGGGCGCGGCGCAAACGACGATCGACCGTGGCTCCATTGACCCGGTTTCCGGCGCCTTTGTCGCCGGCACCCCGATCAACGTCCCGCAGAGCATTCCCAGCATCCCGAACGGCATCGGCGTCGGTTCCGGTGCTTCGGCCATCATGAGCGGCGTCCTCGGCGTCGTCAACGGCTACAACATTCAAATGGTCATCAACGCCCTCGAGCAAACCACGGGTGCGGACTTGATGAGCGCTCCGGTGGTCACCGTCACTTCGCAGCAGAAGGCGGAAATCGTCGTCGCCCAGCAATTGATGTATCCGACGTCCTTCCAACCGACGGCCTCGCAGGTCGGCCAGCAGGGCGGCGGCAACGGCAACGGTGGTGGCGCCGCCGGCGTGACCATCACGGCCGGTACTCCGGAAAATTTCAACACGCAGGAAGTGGGCGTCACCATGGACGTCCAGCCGACCGTGGAAGAAAACAACACCATCTCGATGAGTCTCGACCCGCAAGTCACGGAGTTCGAAGGTTTCATTGAATACGGTGGCACTTCGGTCGCCATTTCGGGCGGCACCACGGTCACGGTGCCCTCGGGCTTCATTCAGCCGGTGTTCTCCATCCGCCGCGTGCACACGCAGATCACCATTTTCGACGGCGCCACGGTGATGATGGGTGGCCTGACGCGCGAAGAAATCAAGACCGTGCACGACAAGGTGCCGGTGCTGGGCGACATTCCGCTCCTCGGCCGCCTCTTCCAATCGAAGGGCGAAACCAGCAGCAAGCGCAACCTGATGATTTTCGTCACCGCCAACTTGGTTGGTGCTGGTGGCGGCCCGGTGTTGCAGGCTCTTCCTGGCCTGCCGCCCGGCTCGACCTTCCAGATGCCCGAGTACATCACGCCCAGCCGTGCGGTGCCGCGCGGTATCCCGGAGTCTGATTCGCACTCCAGCGCACCGGCCTCCAATTAGTCCATCAGCCCACCGGCTGATTACCGCGGGCTCCAGGATCACTCCTGGAGCCCGTGTTGTTTTCAGACCCCGGCATCCCGGCCCAAAACAGTACTTATCCGAATACCATTACGGGGACGCTTAGTAAGTTCCGGCCGCGAATCCGTAACGCGGAGCTCTGGCCCGCGCAAATGCTCATTGAAGTAATCCCTCTGTGCGCGGGCCAGAGCTTCGCGTTACAAAAGCCCCACTTCCATACGACTACCGTCCGAGTATTTTACCTGCTGACTGCCCGTACCCGTACCGAGCCCGAACCGAGAGCCCGAACTTAACCAAAAACTTCGTCGGTTTTAAAGAAGCGGCGGATTTCCGCCTCGGCGGCGGCCTGGCTATCGGAGGCATGGCAAATGTTGAGCATCTTGTCCGTGCCGAGGTCGCCGCGAATAGTGCCCTTCGGGGCCTTGGTGGAGTCCGTGGGCCCGAGCAATTCACGCACGCGGTCGATGGCGCGCTCTCCGCGCAAAACGAGCACAATGACGGACCGCGAGCCCATGAAGCGCTCGATTTCAGGGAAAAAGGGCAGGTGCACCAAATGGGCGTAGTGCTCGCGCAGCAGGGCCGGCGTCAGTTGCAGCATTTTGCACGCAACCACTTCGAAGCCAGCGCGTTCAAAACGGTCAATCACGGCGCCGGCGACATGCTTGTTGAGGCCATCGGGCTTGAGGATGATGAGGGTCTTTTCAGCGGACATAATAGGAGAATAATGACTAGGCGCGAAAGTGCGCCATTTATCAAGCCTATAACACTGCCGCTCCGGGTGGCTGTCGGGCGGGTGGAACCCGCTTTGCTTTCCCGCTGTTTTAAGGCAGGATGCGGTCGACCTGACCGCGACCGTTCCGGATTGCCGTGATTTCCGAATACATCCTCCTGCTTATCGTCCCCGCGCTGCTGGGTTTTTGGGCCCAGCACCGCGTGAGCACCACCTATGCAAAGTGGTCGCGGGTGGGGGCGCGGGCACGGCTAACCGGGGCGGAGGTGGCCAGCGCCGTCATGCGCTCCGCCGGCATTACCAATGTCGAAATTGTCGAAATCCCCGGGCACCTGACCGACCACTACGACCCGGTCAACAAGCGGCTCTCCCTCAGTTCGGAGAATTTTCGCGGTGGGAGCCTGGCGGCCTTGGGCGTGGCGGCCCACGAAGCCGGACACGCCCTGCAGGACAAAGTCGGCTTTCCCGCCCTGCATTTTCGCATGAACCTCGTGCCGATGACCAATATTGCCTGCTCGCTGCTGCCTTTTATTCTTTTCGGCGGGTTTTTCTTCCGGATGTTTGGCCTCATTTACGTCGCCATCGGCGTCTATCTGCTGCTGACGGTGTTTCAATTCGTGACCCTGCCGGTGGAATTCGACGCCTCCCGCCGCGCGCTCAAACACCTGGAAGGCCTCGGCATTCTCGACCCGCAGGAAATGGTGGGCGCGCGCGATACGTTGAAGGCCGCGTCCTGGACCTATGTGGCGGCGTTCGTCGCGGCCCTGGGCAATTTGATTTACTTTCTTTCGCTGGTGTCCGGTAATCGCAATCGTTAATCAACGTTTGCAATGCCGACCACGCCTTCCCCTGCCTTTGCTCCGCCCCCGCCCGCGGCCTACACCAAATTGGTGGCGGCCCTGCGACGCGTGCACCGCCTCGCCAGTGCGCTCGGCATTTTGCACTGGGACCAGGAGGTCAATCTGCCGCCGCTGAGCGCCCCCGCCCGCGGTGAAGAGCTGGCCGCCCTTTCTGAAATCGCCCACCGCGAAGCCATCCGCCCCGAAATCGGCGATTGGGTTGCGGAACTGAGCAGCAACCTGGGCCGCCTGACGGCGGAACAAGCATGTGTCGTGCGCTGGGCGAAATTGAATTACGACCGCGCGACGCGCCTGCCGCCGGAATTCGTCGCCCGCCGCGCGGAAGTCAGCAGCCACGCGTACCATGCGTGGACGGCGGCGCGCACCGCGAAAAATTTCAGCGCCTTTGCACCCCATCTGCAATCCCAGCTCGACCTCTCACGCGAAGAAGCCGGTCTGCAGGGTTTTACCGCCAATCCCTACGACTACTGGCTCGACCGCCACGACCCCGGCTTGACCGCCGTGGAAACCGACCGCCTCTTTGCGCCGTTGCGGGCAGAACTGCCGCCCCTGGCCGAGCACATCCTCGACGGCGCCGCCCGTCGGCCCGCGCCCGAGTTGCGCGGCTTTCCCGTGGCCGCGCAGGAAAGCTTCGTGCGCGAGGTCATCGCGTGGCTGGGGTTCGATTTTCAGCGCGGGCGCCTCGACCGCAGCGTGCATCCGTTTTGCGGCGGCAGCCCGGAAGATGCGCGCATGACCACGCGCTTCGACGCCGACAATCCCCTCGACGCGCTGTTCAGTTGCATTCACGAGACCGGCCATGGCCTGTATGAACAAGGCCTGCCGGTTGAACATATCGGCACCGCGCTGGCCGAGCCGGTCGGCATGGCCGTGCACGAATCCCAAAGCCGTCTATGGGAAAATCAAGTGGGCCGCAGCCGCGCCTTCTGGCGCTATTGGGAGCCACGCTTTCGCGCCGCGTTCTCAACGCAAACCGCCAGCTTGTCTTCGGAACAACTCTATCTCGCGATCAACGCCGTGTCGCGCCAGCCCATTCGCGTGGAGGCCGATGAAGTCACCTATAACCTGCATGTCTTGCTGCGTTTTGAAATCGAACAGGCGCTGTTCCGCGGCGACCTGACCGTGGCCGACGCCCCGGCCGTGTGGAATGAACTCGCGCAACGGTTTCTCGGCCTGACGCCGCGCGATGACGCCGAAGGAATTTTACAGGACATCCATTGGTCCCACGGGTCCTTCGGCTATTTCCCGAGTTATACGCTGGGCAACATGATGGCGGCACAACTCTGGGAGGCCGCCCGCGTGGCGCTGCCTAAATTGGAAGATCACTTCACTGCGCCCGGCGCGCCGGGCACGCAGACCGCGCCTTTGCGCGACTGGTTGCGCGATAAAATCCACCGCCTCGGCAAGCAATACGACACCGCCGAGACTTGCCGGCACTCGACGGGCCGGAATCTATCCGCGGACGCGCTCCTGCGCTACCTCAAGGAGCGGTATGGAGAGATTTATGGGTAAATTCACCCTGCATTTTGCAGTTGCTCAAAGGTAATTTTAATGCGAACGTACGGCTGGCCGGGTCCTATGCAATGCAGAACCGGTGAACTCCGCCAGGCCCGGAAGGGAGCAACGGTAACCAGGCTTCGCGTGTGCCGTAGGGTGCCTGGCTTTTTTTTGCCCAAATGGGACGAGGGGGCGCGAAATAGGGAGGTTTAACGAAGTTCGGACGGATATGATTTTAGCGTAAGTTTGCACTTCATCCCGCCGTGTTCCTGCTTCATCCTTGCCCGCGTGACTGACGACGATACCGCCGTGGCCGTTTCGTCCGCCGCCGCGCCGGGCGGTGACGTTGGCGTTGTGCGTCCGCAGGATTTCACGTGCCGCGAGCCGTTTACGTTCGACAGCGGAGCGAGCATTCCCGGCTTCACGCTGCGTTACGAAACCTACGGCGAACTCAACGCCGACCGCTCGAACGCCATCTACATTTGCCACGCCTTGAGCGGCGATCACCACTGCGCGGGCCGACACGACCGCGCCGAACGCAAGCCCGGCTGGTGGGACAACATCATCGGCTCGGGCAAACCTTTTGATACGGAGAATTATTACGTCATTTGCGCCAACTGCCTCGGCGGCTGCCGCGGCTCGACCGGGCCCGCCTCACCGAATCCCGCCACCGGGCGCCCCTACAATCTCGATTTTCCGGCGTTGACGATTCGTGACATGGTGCGGGCCCAGGCGCGGCTGCTCGACCATCTCGGCGTCGGCACGCTGGCGGCGGTGGTGGGCGGCTCGATGGGCGGCATGCAGGCCCTGCAGTGGGCGATTGAATACCCCGAGCGCGTGCGCGGCCTCATCGCGCTGGCCACGACCGCGCGCCAGAGCGCCCAGGCCATTGCCTTCAACGCCGTGGGCCGCAGCGCCATCATGCAGGATCCCGCGTGGAACCAGGGCGATTATCCGCCGGACCAGGGGCCCAACGTCGGCCTGGCCGTCGCGCGCATGATGGCTCATATCACGTACCTTTCGGACAAGAGCATGGACACGAAATTCGGCCGCACCCGCCGCGAGCCGGCCAATGGCGTCGCGGGCGAACGGCCGGACCATCTCGGCGTGGAGTTTGAGGTGGAAAGTTATTTGCAGTACCAAGGCCAGAGTTTCGTGAATCGTTTCGATGCGAACACCTATCTTTATTTTACCAAGGCGCTCGACCGCTTCGACCTCTACGGACCCGACGGGCGGCTGGATGAAGCGTTTCGCCCAATGACCGCGCGCGCGCTCGTGGTGGGCTTTGCGTCGGACTGGTTGTTTCCTCCGCGGCAGAACCAGGAAATCGCCCAGGCCATGCTCCGCACGGGCAAGAACATCACCTATGCGGAAGTCGCCTCCGACCTCGGCCACGATTCGTTCCTGCTGAACTCGCCGGAGTTATACGCGCTACTGCGGGCTTTTTTGGCGACGGGGAAAAAGTAAGGATGCGGCAATTCGCTTGCTTGGATTCCAGAATGAGACATTCTGGAAGCATGAAAACGACCATTGATATTCCCACGGATCTACTGCGGGAAGCAATCCGGCACACGGGCGCCAAAACGAAAAGGGAGGCCGTGCTCTCCGCCATGGACGAATTCAACCGGCACCGCCGACTGAAAGCATTGGCTGATCGCCTGCATGGCTCGTGCCCCCATTTCATAAGCAGGGATGAATTGCGCAAAGCCCGCATCGACCATAAATGGGAGGCGGCTCGATGACCTTGGTCGATGCCTCGAGTTGGATTGAATTTCTGCGGGGACGCAGCAGCGAGCCCAGCCTCCGCGTCAAGTCTCTGCTGATGGAGGGACGGGCCGCCTGGTGTGAATTGACCAGGGTGGAGCTTTGGAACGGCGCCCGTGGCCCAGCAGAAAAGGAGGCGCTGGCCGCCTTGGAGGAAGAACTGGAGCCTTATCCGATCAATGAACAGGTTTGGGCCAAAGCATGCGCCTTGGCCCGGGCTTGTCGCGCAAAAGGAGTCACTGTTCCGTCCACCGATCTCATAGTCGCCGCCTGTGCCACTCACCACGGCCTGCCTCTCGAACACTGCGATAATCATTTTGGCCTGATTCCCTCCGGCTAAGATGCGCCTCCAGCGGAGGTTTTATCTACTCCCCACCACCAACCCCACCCACGCCGCCGCGATGCCGAGCGTGAGCGTCGTCATAAGATAGAGCACCATCAGACGACCGTGCCGGGCCCGCCATTGGCCGAGCAGTTGAAAGGCAAAGGAGGAAAAGGTCGTGTAGCCGCCGCAAATGCCGGTCACCAAAAACGTCAGCACCCAGGCTTGGGCGGGCTCGCCGGCGAAATGCGCGTTCAGCCAGCCTGCGACGAATGAGCCCGTCACATTGATAAATAAAATGGTCCAGGGCAGGCCGCCGGCAAAGCGTTCGGCCAGCCAGCCGCGCAGCACGGAGCCCGTGGCGCCGCCCACGATGACCAAAGCGATGAGGCCGAGGCTGTTCATGACACTTTTTGCGGTTCACGGCCGGGCCACAGGCCGGTGGACCGAAAGCCCAACCACACGGCCAGCACACAGCCGACGACGGACACGACGACGTAGGCGGCGGCCAAGCCCAGCCGGCCCGCCTGCAGCAACCGCGCCGTCTCCACCGCGAAGGCCGAAAAAGTGGTCAAGCCGCCGCAAAAGCCCACGGCATGAAAAGCGCGGATGTGGGCGTGCAGTTTTTCCCCAGCCTCGAGCACCAACCCGATCAACAACGAGCCCAGCAGATTGACCGCGAGCGTGTTCCATGGCCAGGGATGCTCCGGTAGCGCCTGCATGGGCAACACCAGCGTGGCGGCCCAGCGCAACCACGTGCCCAGCGCCCCGCCTAGCGCGAAAAAAAACAGGGTGCGCGCGTACGAAAGCCGGGAAGAGGAGATGGGCGCGCTCATGACAGATGCGGTCTTGTCTTAAAGCCCCAGTAGCCGCGGGCCGCGAGATTTTTTCGCCGACCCGTCTGAGCAAAGTGCGCGCCGGAATCGATGCGCACTTATTTTTTCTTGGCGGCGGGCGCGGTGACCGGGATGGCTTTCTGCGTGGCTTTCACATTATCCAGCGTTTTTTTGTAAAGGTCGATGCCGTCGGCAATGGCCTTCGCGACCTTGCTCTGGTAGTCGGGAGTGCGAATTTTTGCGCCCTCGATGGGGCTGGTGACAAAGCCGCCCTCCACGAGCAGGCCGGGCATTTGCAGCCCCTTCAACACGACCAGGTGCGCGCGCTTCACGCCGCGGTTGGTGGACTTCAGTTCGGTCGCCACCGCTTTCTGCACGGAATAGCCCACGATGGAATTCCAGTAATCGAAACGATTGCCGGGCAACACCACCTTGTCGCTTTCCGACAAGTCCGTGTTCTTGGTCGAGGGCTGGCCTGGCGGCGGGAGGATGAAGGTCTCAATGCCGGTGACGCTGGGGTCGTCCACGACATTGTAGTGAATGCTGATGAACAAATCGGCTTTCGCACGATTGGCGATGGCGGAGCGCTCGGGCAGCTCGACAAAAGTATCCGTGGTGCGGGTGAGCGAGGCGAGGTAGTGGCGCGCATTAAGCTCGTCCACCAGCTTTTTTGCGGTTTCGAGGGTGGCGGTTTTTTCATCCAACTTCAGTGCGGGATTTTGCGCGCCGGGGTCTTTGCCACCATGGCCGGGATCAACGACAATGCGCACCAGCGCGGGCGGATCCGGAATCTGATTGGGGGCGAGCAGGGGCACGACATTGTGGTTAAAATCGCTTTTGGAGATGTAGAGCATGTTCTTCGAGAGCGTCACCGCATAGCCCAAGGCGACCGGCTGGTTGTTCAAATGCAACAACCGCTCATTGGCGGTAAACTCCAGGGTGGCGTCGGGCCCTTGAAGGCGCATGGTTTTCCCCGGGACCACCCAGGATGCCTTCAGGCCCATTTGCGCGGCGATGTCGGACAGCGGGCGAAACGTCATGCCGTGTAATTCCGTATCCGCGGCGCGCAGCGAAAGGCCGCCCCAAAAGCATAGCAGTACGGCGGCCAGCCAACCGCCCGGCGAAACAAGAAAACTTTTCCGGGCCGGGCGACCATCGCACCCGGAAGGCCGCTGCCTCATTGGCAAAACCCAGGTCATGGCCGGTGCGCCGGGAGGCGCGGGCTACGGGCTCGCCGGAGGTGGCGCTGCGGGTGGCGGGGGCGGAGGGGTCGGTGCCGGCTGCGCGGAGGCCAATGCGGCGCCGACGGAGGTCGCCGTGCCAACAGGAGGAGGAGTGGCGGCCGGAGCCTGGGGGCGCGGAGTGTTGCCGTGGCCTTTGTCGTGACTGTGACCCTGATCGTGGCCATGGCCATGACCGTGGTCGTCTTCGGGGGCCCGGCTGCCATCGGGGCGTGCGCCGTGTTCGTCGTGATCGTTGTGCTTGAGCTTGCGCTTGTTCGGCGGGAGAGGAGAAATCGTCAGGGCAATGTTGCGGCCCATGAGGCGGGGCGACTGGTCGGGCAGGCCCACATGCACGAGGTCGGCCAGCACGCGCTTAATCATGTCAAAGCCCAGGTCCTTGTGCTCCATTTCGCGACCGCGAAAGGAGAGAGTGAGTTTCACCTTGTTGCCCTCGTAAAGGAATTCCTCGGCGTGGCGCAACTTCGTATCGTAGTCGTGCTGCTCGATACGCGGACGAAATTTGACCTCCTTGAGCTTCGAGGTGTGGGGCTTGTGGTCTTTCTGCTTCTTGCCCTGGTCGTACATGAACTTGCCGTAATCAGTGATGCGGCAGACGGGCGGCCGCGTGCCCGGCGAAACTTCGATCAAATCCAGCCCTTGCTGCTGGGCCAGGCGCAGGGCGTCGCGCGTGTTCAGGATGCCGACCTGCTTGCCATCGTGGCCGATGACGCGCACTTCGGGCGCGCGAATACGCTCATTCTTGCGGAAAGTACGGACCGCCGGGTGGCCGAAGGCCGGGCGCCGGCCGGGATACGGACGCGGCCCACTGGAGAAGGGAATCGCCATTAACGCTGGGGTTGAGGGTGACGCCCGAGGGCTCGCCCTGCGAATTGCTGGCTGTTATGCATGCGTCAAGCGAAAATCCGGCAGGCCGTTCTTGGGTGTCAGGCCCGATTCGTAGGACATTCCGGGCCGGCATACAATCAAAATCAGCGGGGCGCCGGGGGCGGGTTTCGAGAGGGTTGGCCGGCGCAGCCTCTTGGGCGTTCGACAAATCCCCCATCCTGGGTTAGGTATACACCCAATTCCGCCCGCGCGCGGGAGATGGCACCCTTCATGCACCTAGCCCACCTTACATGAATCAATCTCCGCTGGACTTGACGGTGCGCGTGGGCTGCAGCCTGAGTTACCAAACTTCGGTGCCGACCGCTGCGTTGTTCGTGCTGCGGCCCCGGCAGGATGATCGGGCACTCGTCATGCAGGAAAAGCTGTCCTTCGGCATCGGCTGGCCGGCCTACGAATTTCAAGACGTGCATGGAAACACCACGTACCGCTCGATGCTCACGCCCGGGCGCAACGACATTCGGCACGATGCGTTGGTGGCCGTGCGTTCCACGCCGGACAATTGGGACGACCCGGGTGACATGCTGCCGATCAGCCTGATTCCGCCGGAACTGCTGCGCTACACCCTCCCGAGCCGCTATTGCGATTCGGACAAGCTGCTAAACTTCGCCTGGAACCAATTCGGATTCACCGTCAACGGCCTGCCGCGCGTGCGCGCGATTTGCGATTGGATTCACAACAACATTGAATACCGCTATCTCTCGGGCCGGCCCGATTTGTCGGCCTCCGAAGTGTTGCAGCGGCGCTACGGGGTGTGCCGTGACTTTGCGCACATGGGCATTGCGCTGTGCCGCGCCTTCAACTTGCCCGCGCGTTATGTGACGGGGCATTTGCCCGACATTGGTTATGTGGACCCGGGCACGCCGATGGATTTTCACGCGTACTTCGAGGTTTACCTGGGCCGCCAATGGTACACGTTTGACCCGCGCTTCAATGTCCCGCGCGTCGGGCGCGTCAAACTCGCACAGGGGCTGGACGCCGTGGACGGCGCCTTTGCGACGATTTATGGCGAGGCGGCCCTCGTGCATTTTGAGGTGTGGGCCTACCAGGTGCGTCCGGGCACGGTGTCGCTCGACGATCCGATTGATTTGTCCAAGCGCATTGATGGCACCGCGCTCATCCAGTACAACTGAGCCGCGTTGCCGGGAAATTTTTTCGCCCATGCGTTACACGCTCTACTTCGCCTACGGCTCGAATATGCATGAGCCGCAATTTGCCGCCCGCTGTCCGGCGTCGTTTTTTCTCGGCCGCGCGAAGTTGCCCGGCCATCGCTTCATCATTAACACCTGTGGCGACGCGAGCGTGGTGCCCAAAAAAGGCGGTGTGGTCCACGGGGTCCTTTGCGCGTTGACCGCAGCCGACGAACGGGAACTGGACCGGCGAGAAGGCGTGCGCCAAAAAATCTATCGCCGGGCCTGGGTGGAAATTATTTTGGATTCCGGCGACAAGATTCCGGCGCTCATTTATATTGCCAGCGTGGACCGCGAAGGTCCGCCCCGGGCCGGCTATCTCGAAAAAATCCTGGCTGGCGCGCGACGCCATAAGCTGCCCGCAACTTACCTCGCGGAAATCCGCCGCTGGGCACGGAAAGCCTGAGCCCATGGGCAATGCGGCCCGGCGCAATTTAACTTGTTGTCAACGCACGGCGGCGGGGCAGGATAACGTTTTCCGTTGAACGACGCGCCGACCAGCCTCCCTGACGCCGCCCCGCCGGCCCCGACGCCCGGGGTTTTTCGCGATTTGGCGTGGCTGCTGCTCGGCCTTGGTTTCCTCTATCTCCTGCCCGCAGGTTTGCGCCCGTTGAGCAATCCGGACGAGGGGCGGTATGTGGAAATTGCGCGGGAAATGGCGGCGACCGGGGAATGGATTTCGCCGCGGCTCAACGGCGTCCTTTATTTTGAAAAGCCGCCGCTATTTTACTGGCTCGAGGCCGCAGCGGTAAAGGCGGGCGGCACCAACCTCTGGGCGCTGCGGTTCTGGCCGGCCGCGCTGGCGTTGCTCGGCTGCGCCATGGTGTATTTGACAGGCCGGACCTGGTGGGGGCGGTTGACCGGCTGGTGCGCCGGGTGGGCGCTCGGCACCAGCCTCCTTTACTACGGTATAGGAGAAACCATCATTCTCGATATGGCGGTCTCGGTGTTCATCACCGGGGCCCTGTGCGCGTTCGGTCTCGCCGTGCGCGCGCCGCCCGGCCCCCAGCGGCGGCAGTGGTGCATGGCCTTGTATGTTTGCATGGCGCTGGCGTTGATGACGAAAGGGCTCATTGGCGTGCTCATTCCCTGCGCCGTGGTGTTTTTGTTTTTGCTCGTGCTCAACCGCTGGCGCGAACTGCGGCATGCGCACCTGGGGCTGGGCGTGGTGATCATTCTGGTGCTCGCGCTCCCCTGGCACATTGCGGCCTCGCTGGCGCATCCGCCGCCGGGCGGGTGGGACTGGGCGCATTTTGTCACCAAGGACATGCACAACCAGGGCTTCGCGTGGTTCTACTTCTGGCATGAGCATGTGCTGCGCTACCTGGATCCGAAGACCAGTGATCGTGTGCAGCCGTTTTGGTTTTTCTTTTTGATTTTGCCGGCGGGCTTTTTTCCGTGGGTGGTGTTTTTGCCGTCGGCACTGAAGCGTGCCTGCACGGGCGGTTGGGCGCGACTGAAGGCCGATCCCGAAACGGTGCTGCTGATTTTGTGGGCGCTATTTCCGCTGCTGTTTTTCAGCGCGTCGAGCTCGAAGCTCATCACGTACATCCTGCCCTCGGTGCCGCCGCTGGCGCTGCTGGCGGCGCGCTTTATCACCCAGGCGCTGCGCGCCGACCGCCCGGCGCTGAACTGGCCGTTGCGCGCGTTCGGAGTTTTCTCGCTGCTGATTGCCGTCGCGCTCCCCATCGTTCTTTATGTCCGCCGGGCCGACACCCCGCCAGGCGGCGCGACGATGTTTTACGCCTTGGTGCCGCTGTTCCTGGCCGGCGGCATCGGGTCGCTGGTGGTGCTTGGACGCAACCAGAACCGCCAAGTCGAAGGCCTTCTAATTTTGTCGCTGGTCTGGTCGGCCTTTCTTTTGGCGTTTAACCCGCTCGCCCGTTACGTGCAACGCCCCTCGACGCAACCGGTGGCCGAGGTGTTGCTGCCGCAATTGCAGGCTGGCGACGCGGTTTATACCCTTTGGGATTACGGCCCCTTTCAGGATTTGCCGGTCTATCTCGGACAGACAGTGGGCCTGGCCGGGCAATTGCCGGACGAGCAACTTTTTGGCGCGCTGCTGGAGCCGCAGCAGCTCGCGCCGCGCTATCCGGGACTGCTCGACTACCTGGCGGTCCTTGCGCAGCCGCAGCCCACGCGCGAGCAGATGGTCGGCGCGTTGCTGCCGCCGTTCATCAATCTGCTGCGCGGACCGCAACGGGTTTTTGTGGTGGCCGCCACGGCCCAGTTTCCGGTTTTTCAACAACGTTTTCCCGACGCCCCGGCCTATGTGTGGTGGTTGAACCGGGATTTTGTCCTCTTTAGCAATCAACCGAAGCCCTAAGGAAAAAGCGAAACCGCTGATGTCCGCTCATCTCCGCTCATTCTTAGAAACACCAACCTAAGAACCCGGAATGGGCATCGTCGAATCAATCGAGTTTTGAATTTAACAGATTGTATCGGCCGCAGCCCATAAGCGTGGATGAGTGAAAATTAGCGGTTCTTGTTCTTAGTTTGTTTCCCATTTTGCTTGCGATGGCATTATCCTAGACATAGCAAATTGTACCATGAAAGTACGGGTCGTCGTCATCGGTGGGGTGGTTTTGCTGGTAGTGGCGCTGTCCGTCACGTGGTGGCTGACGGGTGCGGATAAACCATCCGGGAATGCGCCGCCAGTGAAAGCCCAAGCTGCCCCACCGACCGCCGCGATCGCCCAGGCGGAAACAGCCCGCCCGCCGCGCGTGGTCGCGCCGACGGCGCCGCCGGTGGTGGCGAACAATGAACCCATCCAGTTTACACCGGGCGCTGAAACCGCTGCGGCCCCGGCGGCGGAAGTGCCGCCAGACCCGGAAGGCATCGCCGCGCAAAAGAAAGCCATCACGAATAACCTTCGCCAATTGGGATCGGCCGCTGCGCAATACATGCTCGATAGGGGCGTCACCAGCGCGAACTATTATGATCTGGTGGGAGCACAAACAGATGCGTATATCCGCAGTATCAGTCCGGTTATGGGCGAGACCTACGACACCCTGGTCATCCACGTCGACGACGACTACCTGGAGGTCACCACGCCAAACGGCATGGTTGTGCGCTATAATCTGTAAGGTGGAACTGACGAAAGTGAATCCGCTCACCCATCATGCCCCATGAGCAATTCGGGCTTTTCGCCGCAGCAGCCGGCTTCGAATTGCAGGGTGACGTGGGTGATGGCGAATTTCTCCTTGAGCAGGGTCTCGATGGCGCGGGCGAGTTCGGCGGTTTCGCTGACGCGCCGGTCCGCGATGTCCACATGCGCCTCGAAGTGGATGGATTCGTCGTTGAGCACCCAGAGATGGGTGTGATGGACGTTGTTGACGCCGGCCAGCGTTTGCAACGCGACCTGGATTTCGCGCACGGCCACGTCTTCGGGCGCGGACATCATGAGCACGCGGGTGCCGCTCCAGACGATGGACCAGCTTTCGACGATCAACCAAATGGAAATGAGCAGCGTGAGCACCGGGTCCAACCACGTGAGGGCCGGGTCGTACAGAATGGCGCTGCCGCCGGCGATCACTGCGAGGCTGACCACGCCGTCGCTCATCACATGCAGGTACGCCGAGCGCATGTTGAGATTCTTTTCCGCGCCGCGGCGCAGCAAGATCGTATTTATAATATTGGCGACCAGGCCGACGCTCGCGACCCCGACCATGATGGCGCCGTTCACCAACTCGGGATGCAACAGGCGGTTTTTCGCCTCCCAGGCCAGCCACAGGCTGATGCCGATGAGCACGCCGGAGTTGATGATGGCGGCAAGCGTCTCAGCGCGTTTGAAGCCGAACGTGAATTGCTCGCTCGCCGGACGGCGCGCCAGGCGCACGGCCGCATAGCTGACGAGCAGCGCGATGCCATCTGTCAACGTGTGCAAGGCATCGGACAACAGCGCCAACGAATGCGCAAAAATGCCCCCGACGACTTGCGCCACCGTAATAACGGAACTGACCGCGAGCGCCTGCAGGAGCTTTTTACCCGTGGTGGCGGCATCGTGATGATGGTGGCCGTGGCCGTGCGCGTGGCCAGATTCCACCTCCTGGGTCGGGCCCACGCCGCTTTCCTCATGTTCGTGGTCATGCTCCTCGTCGTGATCGTGATCGTGCTCCTCATCGTGGGCGTGATTGTGGTCGTGGTCAGGCGCGGACATGGCGAAGGAAAGGTTGGGACGATGATGCAGGTCGGCCTGCATTTGCCAATCATGGAGTCGTTGGAGGGCCGCCGGAGCATTGCGGCCCGTTAGGACGGGGCCGACTTGACTTCCGGTTTTAAATGGAAAATGATTTCGTGCTCGGAAAAATGGATATTTGGCACCCGGCTTCCACTGGGCGTCACGGTCGCCATGGCTACTTATTACTGCAAACCGAAAATGCCGGTGCACGACCCCGTCGAAGCCCGGTGGCAGCGATTCATGGGCGTGCTGGGCTGGGGCATTTTTTTCCTGCTTGGGCTGGCGGGCCTCGGCTATGGCTATTATTGCTATTACTGGACTGTGCGGCTGCCGCAGGAACTGACGCTCACCACGCGCCTCGGCGAGCATCTCCATGTGCGCATCGACGCCCGGTCGGACAAGGTGCTCAAGCTCGCGCAGTTGGACCGCGAGGAAAAGTTGCTATACTATCCCATCAGTGAGCTGGTGGACACGGATCAGGCCTACGTTAATCGCCTGCCGGTGCAATTGACCTTCAACTATCCATTTGAATACGTGACCACGGACGCCCAAGGCCGGGAATCGTCCGTGCAGGTTGAAGGCCGCGACAGCCGGCTCTTGAAAATTTCGCCCACCAAAGGCGGCGACAGCATCTTGACGCTCCTGAAAAACTATTCGGCCACCGACCAGCTTTTCTTTTCCGCGCTGCCGAAAGAGGGCAATTTTTCCTATCCCCTGACGCAAACTTTCACCGACCGCTACGGCAAGGCCTTCAAGGCCACCGTGACGGGCCGCGACGATATGCTGGTCCGCCTCAAGTTGGCGGGCGAGGCCCAGTCGCGACTGTGGCCGTTGACGCGTCTGTCCCCGGCCGACCAGGAATTGTTGGCGGCGATGCCCGGCCTACAACTCAGCCAGCTCCCGCAATCGACCGTCCTCACGGACTTGGCCGGACGGGCGTATGCCGTGACCCTGGTCAGCCGCACTCTTGGATTGGTAAAATTTGAGCGCGAAGACACCGGGCAGAAGTATGTTTTCCCCTTTTCGCACTGGCTGGCCGATGACCAGACGGTGCTCCGGGCCATGCCGCCCAGCGAGTTCGTGGACTATCCTTTTCAGACCGAGATTTTGGATCCTCAGGGGCGCGTCATGGAGGTAACGGTGAAGGCACGGGGCGCCGAAACCCTCAGCGTCGTGAGAACGTCGGACAACAAAGCCGCCGTACTCGATCTGGCGAAATTGAGCGTGGACGACCAGGCCTTTGCCCGGCAATTGCCCGTGATTGATGATGGCACTCCAGTACAGCCAGTTGACCCCCTCAATACCAGTGAAATCAAGGACCAACTCGCGCAGCTGGACGTGATGACCCAGGAAATGAACGATCTGCGCTTCCAGGCGTCGGCCGTGGCCATGCGACCCGTTGACGCCCTGGCCAAGCAGAAGGAAATTAATGATAAGCAACTGGAGATGAATGAACTCATGCTGGAGATTATCCGCACCGCCGCGATGTCGGCCAATACCCCGGCCGCCACGGCAGCGAGCACCCAAGCCATCGATTTGCAAAAAAAGATTACGGACCTGAGCGAGCAGTGGACCCAAGTGACCACCAAGCCGCCGCCCGGCGCCCGGAGCACTCCGCCAGCCACCCCCCGCGGCAGCGGCACGACACCCGTGACACCCCAGCAAGTGCTGAACGACATGGGCAGCGCGCAGACCCAATTGATGCAGATTTACCGGCGGGCCACCCAAAAAGCGAAATAACGTTCCCGGCGAGGTCGCTCCCCCGCTTGGCCGAATGGTGAAAATGCTTCCCTGCCGACACCCTTTCGACCGAAACAACCGTTTTGGACACGGCCGAATTTCCAGCTTATCACTTCACCGTTAAACAATCTTATGGCAAGAGCTGCCGGAGCCGCGCAGTCCGCTTGACAGATGCAGAAACGGGGCAAGAATAGTCCGGCATTGAAGATGGATAGTACGCGGTGATTTCACCCCAAATTTATCTTTAACCATGGCCGCTTATCATGACTCCACCGCCGACGCCAAGGCAGGCTGGGCGACCTGGTTTTTGCGGGGACTCGTCCTCCTGGTGGCCGCGGGCGCCATCGGCTTTGCCGGGTATTACTTCTACTGGTCCGTGCGCCTGCCGCAGGAGCGCCTATTAACCGGCGGAAAGGGCGAGACCTTGCATGTGCGGATTGAGGGCCGGACCGATAAAATGTTAAAAGTGGCGCTTTTGGATGACGACGGCAGAACCGCCTATTACTCCATTGAGTATCTCCTCCCCGATGATCAAAAGTTCGTCAATCGCCTGCCCGTCAATCTGACCCTGGAGTACCCCCTGGACTACACCCTGACCACGGCCGGGCCCAAAGATGCGCCCCGGCGGTTGGAGGACAAAACGGACAAAATGATAAAAATGTCCGCCGGCGCAGGCAGTCCCTCGCGCTGGATTTTGCTCGATACTTTTGCTCCGGCCGACCAGCAATTTTTTGCCAACCTGCCGATGGGTGCGGGATTCAATTACCCATTCACCCAGGATTTCACCGACGAGAAGGGAAAGACATTTACCGCCGAAATTCTCGGACATGACGACACCCTCGTGCAAATAACCACAAAGGCGGACGGCCTGACCCGGCTGGTGCCGCTCGCTTCTTTCTCAGCGGGTGATCAGGCCTTGCTGAAGGCCCTGCCAGGACAGCCAGCCTTCCAGATCCCGGTAAATACGGTGCTGACGGACAAGACAGGAAAGACCATTGCCGTCGCTCTGGAGGGCCGGACCGCGGACTTGGTTTCCTACAACCAGTTGGACAACTCAAAGTCTTACCTGGTCCCGATCCAACGCTGGTCGGTTGATGACCAAACCCTCATCCGCCAATTCCCGCAGAATGACCAGTTGAAGTACCCGTTTTTGACGGTCCTGACGGACACGCAGGGACAATCCATGGAGCTGACCATACTCGGCCGCACCGCCAGCAATCTGACCGTGACGCGAGCCGGAGACAAGGAGCCTTCCAGTTACGACATCGCGAAGCTTTCAAAGGATGACCAGGCCTTTGCCCGGCTGCTGCCGGTCACGGACGATGGCGGCGGACTGCTCACGGCTGCCGCAACGCCGACCTCCGCCCCGGACATCAAGCCTTTGCGCGATGAATTGGCCGTCATGCAGCAGCAATTGACCGACTTGTTGGAAGAAAAGAAAAGGGTGGCCAAGCAGCCCCTCGAAGCCGCCACGAACGAACAAAATATCATCAGCAAACAGTTGCAAATAAACCAGAGCATGGCGTCTATCATTCATATGCTGGCCAAGGCGTCGAACACCCCGGCGGCTTTGCGGGTGGACAAGACGGTCGCCGATTTGCGGGATAAAATTGTTGCGCTGGACAACCAGCTGGACGACGCCATGGCCCATGCCAAAATTGTCCGCGGAGTCACCACTCTTCCTGTGGTCATTCAACAAGCCCAGACGGAACTCGACACCGCCCAGATTCAGTTGAACGAGCAATACAAGGAAATCATTTCGCGGGTTAAGTAGGCCACGCCGAACCCACCGTCCCGGGGTGAAGAAGACGATTTTCGGCCTTCCGTTTGGCACCCGGGCGTGGTTAACTGGAGGTTGAGGGCGACGCGTCTGGCGTGGCTGGACTCCGCGGATCGAACGAATGACTGCGGAAGGTGTCCAAGAACACACAGTTCCGTCTCCCGCCTCCCGCTACTCTCGCAGTTGCCCATGGCTCACGACATTGCCACTTCCCCGCCCGCCTCCGCCCGGCCCACCGCCGGGATCGTGGCTACCGGCACCGGCGCGCCCCCGGCGCTGGAGGCAGTTTCCCTGACCAAAACGTATGGGTCCGTGCGCGCCATTGAGGAAGTGAGCTTTACCGTGGCGCGGGGCGAGGTGGTCGGCTTTCTGGGGCTCAACGGCGCGGGCAAGAGCACGACGATGCGGATCTTGGCCGGATTGATGCCGGCGACCTCGGGCCGCGCCTATGTTTCGGGCCTGGCCGTGGCGTCGCATCCGGATGAGGTGAAACGGCGGCTGGGTTTCATGCCGGAAAATAATCCGCTGCCGGAGGACATGCGCGTGATTGAATACTTGCGGTTCCGCGCGCGGCTCAAGGAAGTGCGCTGGCGACGGATCTCGGCCCGCGTCGAGGAGGCGATGGAGCTTTGCGGCCTGCACCACTCGGCCCGCCGCCGGTTGATTGGCACGCTTTCGAAGGGCTTTCGCCAGCGCGTGGGCATTGCCGACGCCATCTTGAGCGAGCCCGAGGTCATCATCATGGACGAGCCGACCATCGGCCTGGACCCGCACCAGATCCTCGGCATCCGGCGGTTGATTGATTCGTTGCGTGGGCGGCTGACCGTGCTGCTCTCGAGTCACATTCTGCCGGAAATTGAACTTTGCTGCGACCGCGTGATGATCATCAACCAGGGCCGCATCGTGGCGTCGGGCACCTCGGCCAGCTTGCGGCGCGACCTCATCAAGCGCGCGGTCTGGCGCGTGCGCCTGCAAGGCGACGTGCCGGCGTTTGAAAAGTTGGTGACGGACGTGAGCCCGCACCTGCGCGTGGCCTCCCGCACGGGGCCGGATGCGGACGGTTTTACCGAGTTGCATCTGGAAGGGCCGGCGGAGGAATGGAGCGCGGGCGAAAAGCTGCTGGAAACCGCGGTGCGCCGCGGGCACTGGCGCATCCGTGAACTCGCGCACCTCGACCCCGGCCTCGAACAAGTTTTCCTCGCGGCCACGAAGCACAACAGCGAAGAAACGCTCACGCCCTTCGCCAAACTGCGCGCCAAGAAATAACCGCCCTCTTTCCGGATATACCATGCGTCATTTTCCCACCCTTTTGTGGCACGAGTTGCGGATGCTCGCGGTTTCGCCGGCGACCTATGTGGCGGGCGTGCTGTTCCTCGCGTTGATGGGCACCATGTATTTTGTCATCCTTTTCGAGTACGATTTGTCGCCCGAGACGGCGCTGCCCTCGACAATTTACTTTCAGCTTTTCTGGCTCCCGGTGTTTTTCATGGTCCCGCTGCTGACGATGAAAAGCGTGGCGGAGGAAAGGCGGCTGGGCACGCTGGAGGCGCTGCGCACGACGCCCGCGACCGCGCTGGAAATCGTCTTGGGCAAATACTTCGCCGCTTATTTTCTGTACTTGGGGCTGTGGGCGCTGACGCTGATTTTCCCGTGGATCGCCCAGGAATACCTGCCCGTGGGGCGGGTGGACCCGCGGTTGGTGGACCCGGCGTCCCTGTTCGGCGGATTTTTATTTGTCGCGGTGAGCGGCACGCTTTACGTGGCGGTGGGTGTGTTTTCCAGCAGCCTGACGCGGAGCACCCTGGTCGCCGGCATGGTCGCATTTTCGCTGTTGTTCATCCTGGTGCTCAGCGCGGGGTTGCTGCAACGCGCGCCCATCCACGACCTGGAACATTTTAAATGGATCGAACCCGCGCTGGCCTACATGCAGTCGTTCCGGCACCTGGAAGATTTTTGCCTCGGCGTGGTGGATTCGCGGCCCTTCTTTTATTATGCGAGCAACACCCTGCTGGTGCTCGGCCTGACGACGCTCCTGGTCGAAGGCCGCACCACGGCATAACCGCGCCCTCTCCTTTTTCGCCGTCACCACCATGCCTTCCCGCTTCGATGAGTTTCGCTTTGTCCGCTGGGTCAATGCGCTTAACCGCGTGGCCCAGGTCGGCTTGAGCCTGACCTTGGTGGCGGGTTTGAACTATTTCGCGGCGCGGCATTTTGAACGCTGGGATTTGACCGAGAACCACCGCTTCTCCCTGGGCGCGGAGACGAAAGCCTACCTCGCGGCCATTCCGAAAAGTGCGCCACCGGTGCATCTCATTCTGGCCATCCAGCCCCGCCCCGGCAACGAAGCCGACAACGACGCCACGAACAACGAACTGCGGGCGCTACTGCGCGAATATCAGGCGGTGGCGGAAGCTTCGCACGTCCCGCTGGAAATCGAGGAAGTGGACGCTTTTAAGAATAACCTCCGCACCCAGGCGCTCAAGACCGACTACGGTCTCGCGTCGGACACGCTGCTCATTGTCGCGCAAGGCAGCGGTCACCGGCTGCTTTCGCCGAAGGACTTGTATGAGATGAAAATGGGCGAACCTACCGGCTTTTTGGGTGAGCGCGCGGTGACCTCCGCCATCCTGAACCTCGTGCAAGCGAAGCCGGAAAAAATTTATTTCACCACCGGCCACAGCGAGAAGATGCTGAGCGACGCCAACACCACGGCGGGCCTTTCCAAACTGAAACAAATTCTGCGCGACCACAATTTCGAGGCGCTGGAATTGAAATTGACCGGCAACGAGGGTGTGCCCGCCGATGCCGCCGCAGTCATCATCGCCGCCCCGGCGATTTCTTTCCAGCCCGCCGAGGTGGAAAAACTGCGCCGCTACCTGAACCAGACGCCGGCCAACGGCGGGCGCGGCGGGCAGGTGCTCGTTTTCCTGTCGCCCAATGGAAAGCGGCAGGATGCAGGGCTGGGTGATCAGGAGTCGGGGCTGGGCGATCTTTTTCATGAATGGGGCATTTTGGCAAAGGACCGGCTGGTGCGAGACCTCAGCGCCGGAGCCATGAGCCCGCAAGGTGACTTGATCATCAGCTCCTATGCGAAGGACAATCCCATTACGCAGTTCCTGCTGGATAACAATGTTCAGGTGGTGTTCGGGCCCACCCGGGCCGTGGACGAAGACCGCACCACGCCGCTCAACGAGCGGCTACGCGTGACACCCTTGATGGCCACGTCCAAATCTGCGTTTGCCGCCGCCGATTATATGATGCGCAATCCCCTCGTGTATGATCCCGCGCGGGATGTGGCCGACCCGGCCAACGGCGTGCCGGTGGCGACGATGGCCGAGCAGCGTTCACCCGGCACCTTGAATCTTCCCGGCGGGCGCATGATTGTCTTTGGCAATGCCGACTTTATCAGCAATGCCGGCATGGACCAGTTGGGCAATCCGTATCTCCTGCAAAACACCTTGAACTACATGCTCGAGCAGAAAAACATGCTGAACATCCCGCCGAAACCGCCCTTTTCCTTCAAGGTCGGCCTGAGCCAGGAGAACGTCAACGGGCTCGTGTGGCGGTTCCTGTTGCTGCCGGCCGGCCTGGCGCTGGTCGGCGGCTTCGTGTACTTCACGCGGCACCGCTAAGGCGTTGTCATTCACCCTTCCCTCTTTCATCCTCGAACTTCGCAGCCGCCGTCATGCGCCTGAAACTCACCCTCGTCCTGCTGCTGGCCAACCTGGCCGTGTTCTTCGCCCTTTGGCGGTTGGACCGCTCGGCCCAGCAAACTGCGCCCTTGCATGGGCCGTTGATGGCGAACATGTCCAATTTGGACAAAATCGAAATCAGCGGTCGCGCCTTGAGCGAGAATCGCACGCTGACACGCGACGCCAGCGGCAAATGGCGCATCACCCAGCCGGTGGACTGGCCCGCCAATGAATTCGAAGTGCAGAAATTGATTTCCCAACTGAATTTCCTCGAGCAAAACGTCAAGCCCTTCTCCGCCGATGCCCTGGCCGACAGCGGCCAGACGCTGAAAGATTTCGGGCTGGAAGATCCCGCGCTGAAATTGCAGGTAGTCGCGGGCTCCCGCAGTGCGCAGTTGTTTGTCGGCACGCCTACCCCCGCCGCCGGCGGTCTGTACGTCATGAATCCGGCCGACCGCATGATTTGGGTCGTGCCCTTGGATTTGCTGCAAGACCTGCTGATGCCCCTGGATGATTTGCGCAGCACGTTGGTGTTCTCGCTGCCGTTCTTTGAAATCCGCGGCCTCACTGTCCGCATTGGTGCGCCTACCGGCACGCCCGGACGCGGCGCGCCCGGCCCCGCGCCGACCACCACGGCCGATCCGCCCGCCGCCACGGCCTTGAAAGTGACGCTGACCAAAGACAAAACCGACCAATGGCGTTTCGACACGCCGATCCAGGCGCCCGCCAACAACGGCGCCGTCAACGGCATGATTGAAAAATTGGCGACGTTGAACGTGAAACTGTTCCTGCCCGCGGCCCAGCAGGACCCGACGCGCCAAGGTCTGACCAATCCCTTCATGCGCGTGACGCTCGTGGGCAACACCCCGCAAACCCTCCTGCTCGGCGACCGCGTGACGCAGTCCGTCTCCGCGCAATATTACGCGCAGCTCGAAGGCTCGCCCGCTATTTTCACCGTCGATGCTGCCATCTTCACCGGCTTGCAGGAGGCCCAGGACTCGTTGCGCGAGCGGCGGTTTTTGGACTTTAGCGTCCCGAAAGTGACCGACTTCACGGTGCAGTCCGGGAACCAAGCCGTACACATTCAGAAAAACGAAACCGGCGCCGATCCCTGGCAGCTCCTCGCGCAGGAAGCGGGCGGTCCGGTGCCGGTGCCCGCCGACACCTCCGTCGTCACCGATTTGCTCAGCTGGCTGCATGATTTGAACGCCGTCAAGTTTGCCAGCGACACCGCGCCCACCGCCGATGATTTGAAAACCTTCGGCCTCGATGAGCCGCAGCGCGTGCTGACCTTGAAGGCCGACAAGACCTACGTCATGAAAGTCGGAGTGCGCACTGACCCCGCGCCCGCGCGCTACTATGCCACCGTCGACGGCGCGCCGTTTGTGTACGAAATCGGCCCGGCAATTCTGGATGAATTGAGCCTCAACCCACTCAATTATCGCGACCGCACCCTGGAAACTCTTTCCGCCGCGGCACAAGTGGCTGGGCTCAAGCTGACGGATTTGTCGTCCAACGAAACGGTGTTCAACTACGCCCTCAGCGCGACACAAACCACCTGGGCGGCGGTGCTGGCGGCCGAGCCGGAGCCCACGCGCCTGAGCGTCCAGAAACTTGAGCAATCCATCCACAAATTCCGCATCAAGACCTACCTGCTCGCGGGCTTCACCGACCATTTTCAACTCGATGCCTCCACGCCGGTACCGTGGCATTACCGGCTCGACGCGGACATCCGCCTGCCGGGCGCCGATCAGACCCAAACCCAGGCCAAGACGCTGACCTTTTATTTCAGTGAACGGCTGGGCGGCTCGATGCAAGTTGGCGGCACACCCCAACCCGCGATGATTTTCACCCTCCCGCAGGACTTGATTGACGCGCTCAATGTGGTGACGTTGTCCAAAACTCCGCCGGCGGTGGTCGAGCGGGCGTTGCGGCAAATAGATCAGCCGATTGACCCGCGCGCGGTGCCTTCGCCGCCGGCGGGCACGGTTCCGCCCAGCGCAAATGGCGCCGCGCCCAGTCCCGCGCCGGCGACGGGTGCCGCCAGCCCTTAACTTCGTGCCTGATTCCTCCACGGCGCCGACTGCGGGCCGCGGCCGACCGCCGTGGTGGTTCCGGCTGTTGCGGGGATTGTTGAATCTGGCGCTGCTGCTCCTGTTTACCCTGCAAGTGTTCGTGCTGGCGCTGGTTTCCACCAACCGCCATTTGCGCCTCCCGGATTTTGTGCAGTCGGCGTTGGAAGACCGCTTGCAGGCGGAAGGCGTCAGCGTGCGGTTTGAATCGATGGAAGTGACGCTGTCGGGCAGCTTGCTGCTCACGGCCCCGCAGATTTATCTCCACGGCTCGCCGGATCCGGTGGCGGAGGCCAACTCCTTGCTCGTTGAACCGAACTGGCTGCGCCTGGCGTTCGGTGGCCAGTTTGCGGTGTCGGAGTTGCAAATGACGGCGGCGAGTTTGTATTGCCCGCCGGAAGCGTCCGCTTCAGGCCAGCGCGAAACGCTGGTCAGCAATTTCGACGTTTCCCTTTCCAACCAGGGCGGCGCCTGGTGGCAACTGGCCTACCTGCACGCGCAGGTGATGAACGCGCGCGTCATCGCGTCCGGCGCATTCATCGTGCCGCCGCCGGGGACGAAACCAGAGGAAGCGCCCCACCCCGCCGGCCTGCCCCCGCCGCCCTCGTTTGGCCCGCCCGCGCCGGCCCCCTCGCTCGCGGGAAAATACCGGCAATGGGCGCGGCAGATTGATCATGTGCGGGCACAACTGGCACTCATTGAGAATCCGCTCGTGACCATCCAGCTCGACGCCAGTGAGCCGGGCACGACGCATGCCCAGGTTTATCTGCTGGCCGACGGCGCGCGCCCGCCGGTGGACAATTTGACGCTCGGACGATACTGGATGCGCGTGAATGTTGATTACGACGGCGGCAAGTTGCGCTCCGCCACGAACTCCGCCGTGGCCTGGCTCGAAACCGTGCATTTTGTCGCGCCCACCGCCGACGGCGAGGAGCGGCAAATCGTTGACGGCGGCCCGGCCTGGGCCCTCGTGCAATTGCAGGACGGGCTCGACGGGTTGCTGGGCCGTCCGCCGCATGTGTGGCTCAACATCAGCCCGGTGTCGATTTATGGGTTTGCCTTCGACAACATGGCGGCGCGGGCGGATTTGGAGCAATGGCCCCGCGTGGATTTCGAGTACTACGCCTCGCGCGGGAAAAACTGGCTCAAGGCGATGGGCCAGGTAAACATCGATGACCGCACGCTGGCGCTGGACTACGGCGCGTATGTCGATCCGAGCGTCGTGCTCGCGGCGGCCCGCGAAAAAATGCCGGCGGCGTTGAATTCGCTTACCTTCGACCGGCCGCCCTTCAGCCGCGGGCACATCACGCTCGAGCAGGGCTTCAAAAGCGGCGCGCTGGATTACGAATTCGAAGCGGGCGGCGTGCAGTTTCAAGCCCTCCACCTCGACGCCGTGCGCGCGCGCGGGCGGCTGACTCCGGAGCGGCTCGTGATCGACGACGCCACCTGTTGGAATTCGCAATGGCGCGTGGACGGCGGCTTCACCCAGAATTTAAATGGGCCGGATTTTCGGGTGCTGGTGCATGGCACCCTCGACCCGCACGTGCTCGATCATTATATCGGCAAATGGTGGCTGCAGGTCTGGAAGGACATTGTGCCCGGCACGCATTGGCCGCAGGCGGATATCGATTACCAGGGCGGCTCCGCGACGTCGGACACGCTCTTCGGCTCCGCCAGTGTCACCGGTGCCACCGTGCGGGGCGTCCCGATTGACCAGGTCGATTTGCGCATTTACCAGCAGCCGGATGTCGTCGCGGTTTACGATATCGACGCTGCAGCCGGCGGAGGCCGCCTTTCCGGCGCGATGATGTGGTTGATGAAGCCGCCCTACCTGCACAACTACGAGGAGCATTTCGTTTTCGACAGCACGCTGCCCCTGGCGCAGGCCGCGAAACTGGCCGGCCCCGAGGTCATGGAAATCGTGCGCCCGGTGGACTGCCCCACGCCGCCGACCCTCCACGTGGATTTTCGCATCGGCGATACGGTCAACCCGCAGCCGGAGGCGCAGGCCACCCAGCTCCAGGTGGACATGCCCCAGCCTATGCGGGCCTACAACGTGCCGCTGGATTGGCTGCGTGGAAATGTTACAATTTATAACGATTTCACCGATGCGCCGGACGTGGATTTCGGGGTCGCGGGCGGCGAGGGCCGCGCCAAGGTGAAGCTCGAACGCGTGGCCGCGGGCAACGAACTGTCGTTCAACGCCACCATTTATGGCGGGCATCACACGGGCTTTCTTTCCGCCCTGGCGCAATTCAAGTCGCCGGACGACGGCAACCTCACCTCCACGCCAACGGCCGCCTCCGCCCCGGAAGCAGCCGGCGGCCTGCCGGCCAAAGCCGGCGTGTTGAGCGACCTCGCCCGGCCGGGGAAAATGGATTTGACGCTGGGGGCCAAGATGCTGCTGGGCCATCAGGAAAGTTTTGCCGGCAGCGGCCACGCGCGCATTTACGAAGCGAAGCTGGGCCAGTTGCAATTGTTCGGCCCGCTTTCCCGCTTGCTCTCCAACACCCTGATGCCCCTGGGCAGCCTCGAGCTCGACGCCGCCACCAGCAAAATCGAGATTGCGAACAAGTACGCGCGCTTCCCGGATTTGGAGATCACCGGGCCCTCCGCCAAAATCAAGGCGGCGGGGCTGTATTATTTTCCGGAAGAGCGGATGGATTTCCGGGCCGTGATGTTTCCGCTCGGACAGTGGAAGATGCCGGTGATTTCGCAAATCATCAACCTCGTGAGCAGCCCCATCAATGCGTTCACCGTGAATTTGCGCGGCACGTTGAATGCCCCCGACTGGGGTCTCAATGTCGATCCGCTGCGGATGTTTGACGAGAAGACCATCACTAGTCCGCCGATTCCGGGCTACCCGTCGAACCCGGACGGCAGCCCGCAACTGCCTTCGCTCGCCTACCCGCCGACCGCGCTGCGCGAGCAGGCTCCTCCGGCGGAAATCCCGCCGACGACGAATGGAAATTCACCCGGCGCCACGACCAGCCGCGGGGGCAATGCGCGTTAAGCCGAAGGCCGGCGGCGCCAGGCCTCGTGCAATCCGCGCAAGAGCAGGTCCGGGTCAAATTCAATTTCGCCGAGCCAGGCGCGCGGCAGATTGCCGACGTTGCCGCCGGTGGCGACCACTTTCACCTGGGTATCGCCGCGCTGGCGCATTTCGTCCAGCACGCGTTCGAGCAGCGCCTTGATCATGCCGGCAAAGCCCACCGTGCAGCCAATCTTCATTGCCTCCTCCGTGCTTTTGCCGATGCCCGCGGAAACGAGCAAATCCTCCGGGTTCAACGCCGGCAGCAGCGCCGTTTGCTCGTGCAAGTAGCGCGTCATGATGGCGAGCCCTGGTGCGATGATGCCGCCCTCATACGCGCCGCGCCGGTTGACGACATCGAAGGTCACTGCCGTGCCGAGCCCGATGGCAATCACCGGCGCACCGAAACGCGCCCGCGCCCCGATGGCCAGCGCGAGGCGGTCCTGGCCGATTTGCGCCGGGTGCGGAAAATCCAACGGCAAACCCAGCGCGGGACATTTCTCCCAGGTCAGATGAAAGAGGGGCCAGCCGGTGGCCGCGAGCAGCGGCTGCAGTACGGTCGTCACCGCGGGCACGACGGAGCAAAAGGAAATGCCCGCAGGCACCATCGGTCCGCGCGCCAATTCCGCCAACAGCGGGCCGACGCCCTCTTGCGGGTCGGCGGCGGCGCGCGACGGCACCGTCGTCTGCCATAGGGCTTCGCCGTCGCGCAACACCCCGAGGTGCGTGCGCGTGTTGCCCACATCGATGCAGAGCACGTTCATTGCGGGCCACTAAAGGTTGTTTTCGGCGCGCTGCCAACGCCGAACCTGCGAAATTCAAGATTCAATATTTAAGATTCAACAGGCGGCAGTCCGTTTCACCCAAGAGACTCTGCCATTAGCATTTATCGCTCAGCGATTATGCTTTCGATTTTTCTGCATAGCCTCCGAGCGTGACATCGCCGGACGATACTGTCCGCACCGTGCCATCCGCCAAGGTGAGACGCAGCGCGCCGGACGGCTCGAGACCCGCTGCGCGCCCGCGCCATTCGCCGTCGGCGCTGCGCACGGTGACTTCGCGGCCCGCAAGCGCATCGTAGCTTTTCCACAGGGCGTTGAATTCGCGCTCCGGCAGGCCGGCGATAAAATCCTCGTAGGCGCGCACCCCCGCCGCCGCCACGTCCGCCGCGATGAGATTGAGGGGAAGGGACCGGCCGCCGTTGACTTGCTGCAAAGTGGCGGCCACGCGCGCGGCCTCGCCACCGGCCTTGCCCCAGTGCGCGGGATCGCCGTTCACGTTCAAGCCGAGACCGAAAATCAGGTCGCGCATCACATCGGCATCGATGCGCGCCTCCGTCAGCATCCCCGCGAGCTTGCGGCCCTCATGCACCAAATCGTTGGGCCATTTCACGCGCACGGGCAGCCCGTGCGTCTCGTTCAGCATTCGGCATAAACGCAGCCCCATCCAAAGGGTGAATTTCGGCATGCCCGCGGGCGGCAGGCGCGGTTGAAATCCAAAACTCAAATATAACCCGCCGGTTTCGCGGCTGTGCCAGGCGCGCCCCAGCCGCCCGCGGCCCGCCGTCTGCCGGCCCGCGAAAACCACCAGCGGTGTCTTCGCGCCCGCAGCCAACCGCCGTTCGGCCTCCTCGTTGGTGCTGTCAATTTCCGGCAGATAGATCACCTGAAAGCGGGCCGCGTCCTTGCCCTGCGCCCGCAAACGCCCGTAGGCCTCGAGCACTGCGGGATGCAGCGTTTCCGGCTCCCGCGCCAACCGGTAACCGCGACCGCGCACGGCCTTAAAAGCCAGTCCGTCGTGCTGCAATTTTTGCAGCCGCGCCCACACGCTCACGCGCGAAACGCCGAGCAAGCCCGCCAGTTCCTCACCGGACACATAGCCCTCGGCCCCGGCGCCGAGCAAGGCCGTCAACACCGTGACCGCAGATTTCGCATCATACATGCTGAAACCGCAGATTACGCAGATTTACGCAGATGGAAAGGCTGGGGTTGCACTTATTTAAGATTCAAAATTGAAAATTCAATAAAACGACCCGGCCTCTCTTTCGGTATTTTGAATCTCTCACCCCGCTAAAAAACAATTCGACCAAATCCAAGCCCGAGCTTGAGCCACGAAAGAACATGATCCGAGACTAAACCACTAATTAGGAAAACATCAGCGTGGATTAGCGGTTAAATTTTGGTGCAAAATTTACCGGATTCTAGAGGCTTGGCCGCATTTTGCGCGCGCGGAATCCTGGCGCAGAAAGCCCGCGTTACTCCAACAACCCCGGCACTTTTTCGCGGACGCGCGTCAGCGCTTCCGCGGTGATGGTGCGGCCGTCGAGCAATTCGAACAATAACAGCAAATCTTCCGCGCCGAGCGTGAAACGGGTTTCCGGTTTGGTTCTTGCCAGGGCACCAAGACGGCTCTTGGCGCGGCGCATGGTCAAGGGCCGCGTCACTTTGATGCGCGCGGCGGGGTCGGTGAGTTCCGCGACGACGCGCTCGGCAGTTTCGCGCTCCTTGCCGGCCTCGGCGTCGAGCACGGCCTGGCACGCGGTCTTGCCCCGCGCCCACGAAATTTTCCCTTGCTCGAGCAGGGCGCGCACCGGCGCGGGCATGACCGGCGCGTAGGTCAAAATCTCCTCCACCCACGACAGGGACTTATCCAAAAATTCGGCGATGCGCTGCGGCGGCCAGTTGACGTTGTTCAGGTGCAGCACGGTTTCAAAATAATCGGTGATGCGGGCGTCGAGCCGGTCGGCATTGAGCTTCAGGTTGAGCGCGCGCATCTCGTCCGGGTCTCCGGCGACGACGCGCACGTCGATATTGTCGAAATAGCCCGGATGGCCCTGGCGCAGATTCCCGATGGCGGCAAAGCGATGAAAGCCGCCGATGAGATAAAACTCCTGCGGATTTTTCTCCCACACCACCAGCGGCTCAAGCAGGCCGTGGCGCAGAATATCCTCCTGGTAGTGCGCGACCTTGCGCGGATCCACCGGCCGGTGGTTGCCGACCGTGGGATGGATTTTAATCTGCGTGATGGGAACAAAGGCGAGGCGTTTGGTGGTGATCATGCAGGAAAGAGTTGGAACCGCAGTGAACGAAGGAAACGAAGTGGTTTGGGCGAGGTCCGCCAGGGATCGGTGTGTGGTCGAGGTTTCAAGCTTGGTTAGCTTCATTACCTTCTGGGAAAAATTCCGGCTTGAGGCTTCGTTAGCTTTGTTTCCTTCTGTAAAAAGTTTTTCTGGTTTGAGCACTACTTGTGCCGGATGTGGTCGTAGATGTTCAAATAATGCTGGCCGGGCACATTCCAGGAATAATCCCGCGCCATGCCCTGACGCATGAGCTGGCGGAAATCCTCCGGGAAATAATGCCACAGGCCGACCGCGCGGCTGAGCGCGCTTTCGAGCCCGGGCCGGTCGGCATGTTGGAAAACGTAGCCGTTGCGCTGGTCAAAGGGGACATGGGCATAATCGCGGTCAAATACGGTATCCGCGAGGCCGCCGACCGCGCGGACGACCGGTACCGTGCCGTATTTGAGCGCGATCATCTGCGTCAATCCGCAGGGCTCGTACACGCTCGGCACGATGAACAAATCGGCGCCGGCGTAAATGAGGTGCGCGAGTTCCTCGCTGAAGCCGAGTTCGAGGTGGCAATCCGGATGGTCGTTCAACTGCTGCTTGAGCCGCGCGAAATCGGCGTTGATTTCGGGCATGGGGCTGGTGCCCAACAAAATGAACTGCGCGCCGTGCTCGAGGGACCAGAACAGCGAGTGCCGGATGAGTTCGACGCCTTTCTGGTAGTCCAGCCGCCCAATAAACGCGACGATGGGCCGGAACGCCTCGCGCAGCAGGAAGCGGTCGCGCAAGGCGGCCTTGTTGGCGTACTTCGAGTCGAGCTGGCCCGGGCCATAACGCGCCTTGATGTAAGGGTCCACCTCGGGGTTCCACACGTCGTAGTCCACGCCGTTGAGCACGCCGCCAAATTTTTCCTGATGCACGGCGAGCACGCGGCCCAGCCCCGCGCCTTGGTCGGTGTGCTGCGCCTCCCACGCGTGCCGCGGCGAAACCGTGGTGATGAAATTCGCATAGACGATACCGCCCTTGAGGAGGTTGTACGCTCCGCGGTGCGTGTCGTCGCCCAGTTTGTCGGCCCGGCCAAAAACTTCGGGGCGCGCGAGGCCGGTGGCTTCGAGAAACTGCGGCCCGGTCACGCCCTGGTGCTTGAAATTGTGGATGGTCAGGCACACGCGCTGGAGCGGCAACGCCGCGGCGTACATTTCGTATAAAAGCACCGGCACGAGGGCCGTCTGCCAGTCGTGCGCATGAATGATGTCGGGGCGCTTGCCAGATTGGACCAGAAATTCGAGCGCGGCCTTGGAAAAAAAGGCCCAGCGCATGACCTCGTCCGGGTAGCCGTAGAACTCGGGCCGGTTGAAAAAATTGTCGGCCGAGCGCGGCTCGATGAAAAAACATTTTCGTCCGTGGACAAAACCAAACCACACCGTGCACGGAAGGCCGCCGCCGCGCCAGGGCACCCATAATTCCGGCATCGTCACCTGGAGGCCCCAGATGTGGTCGTAGCGCATCCGCTGGTACTTGGGCAGGATTAGCTCGACGGCGTGCCCGCGAATCTCCAGTTCCCGCGCCAGCCCGTAAACGACATCGCCCAGACCGCCGACTTTCGCCACCGGCGCGCATTCCGCTGCAAGATGAACGATGTACATGATTTCTCGCCAACTGCGCGCGGCCAACCCAACCGCCCCTGCGCACCGGTGTCAAATGCTTTGCAGCGCGGTCAGAAGACCCTAAAGCTCTTGCTCCGCGGGGGCAAAGCAGGCTGCGAGCAAATGACTGCTATCCGATCGTTCCGTCCTTTTTTTCGCTTCCCTCCGGCAACGATTCACTGGTCGGCGGGACCGCCATTTCTCCTTCCGATGATTCCTCGGCGGTGCTAGCTTTCTTAGCCCCATTCGTTTGACCGCCCGCAGGAGTTCCGCCCGCAGGAGTTCCGCCCGCAGGAGTTCCGCCCGCAGGAGTTCCGCCCGCAGGAGTTCCGCCCGCAGGAGTTCCGCCCGCAGGAGTTCCGCCCGCAGCCCCAGCCCCGGCCGGGGTGGTTCCCGTTTGGCTGGTTTTTTCCAAATTCGACAAAAACTCCGGAATCAATACTTCGCTGAAACCGGAAACAAAAACCGCCAGCCAAAAAATATAGCGATTGCCATTGGCGTTGGCCATCCCGAAGGCCACATCACCCATTATGGCCAACACCGCAATTACTCCAAAAAACACCCCCAGCCCGATGCGCAACGCACCCTGGAACAGGTACTGATTCGCTTCTGCATACGGATCAATCTTCAAGGTGCCCGATCGAATTAGCACCGTGCAACACGCCCCCAACGAGCCCACTAGCGCGCCCTTGATGATTAAGGAGCCACGGCGCACCAAGACCAGGAAGTCATGGCCAAATACGCCGGAAACAATCCAAAGCAAACTGATCAGCGCGACCGTGTAAGCCGTGGCTTGAATCGCACCCAAAACATAATACTTCGACGCCTGGGCCGTGCAGATCGATTGCAGATGCAGCTCCACTTCGTTGAAAATGGTGAGTGGCGGCGGATTGCCATTGTAGTCAAAAACCCAGGTGAGGCACTTTGCCAACTGGCCAAAAAGCACTTTTTGATCGCGCTCGGGCACGCTTCGCTCGATTTTTGTGTAAAGGGAGTCAAACTTCGCCAGATGATCGCCGATTTTTGAATAATCATCCAAGTTCGGCAAAACCGCGAGTGAGCCATCCTTCATGTAAGCGATCAAATAGCGCTCATCGGCGGACAGCACCTGTTCGATGGCCCGCCCGTCGCTGATTTTATCGCCATTTTCATACTCATTAAGCTTTTTGGCGTTGGCGTCGGGCATAAAATTCCTTGGCTAATCATCGTCGAGCGTACGCTGGAGCATCCGCCGCCGGCAATAATCAAGCTGTGAATGGTTGATGAACTTACTTCATATTTAATTAACCTGTTCTCGGCCATGCAAGGTATATTTATGCGTCACATCCCGCCTTCAAGCCGCCAAGCATCAAGACTCAACCGAAGCCGTTTGCGCCAACCCCGTCCGCTCCCGCACCCGGGCCACCGCCCAGCGGGCGTGCTCGGCGACCATTTCGTCGGCCGCGCAGGCAAGAATCGTGAGCGCGGGCAGGTCGTCTGCGTCGCCAATGTTGCCGAGGACGATGCAGGCGTTGCGCTTGAGGCGGGGCAGTTTTAGCCGCGCGAGGGGCGTGCCTTGGGTGTGGGCGCGAAAATCGTCCTCCGTCCAGGCCAGCAGGGCGCGCACATCGGGATAGTCGCGGGGCGTGAGCGCGGCCTCGCGGGTGGCCAGTGCCCACTTGTTCCACGGGCAAACATCGAGGCATTCGTCACAACCAAACAGTCGATTGCCCACGGCGGCGCGAAATTCCTCCGGAATCGCGCCCGGATGTTCGATGAGCAGATAAGCGAGACAGCGGCGCGCATCGAGCTGGTAGGGTGCGGTGATGGCCTGCGTGGGGCAGGCGTCCAGGCAGGCGGTGCAGGTGCCGCAGCGGTCCGGGTGCGGCGCATCCGGCGGCAATTCGAGGGTGGTGACAATCACGCCGAGCGCGAGCCAGGTGCCCAATTTTGGATGGAGGAGGATGGTGCTCTTGCCCTGCCAGCCGAGGCCCGCCTGCGCCGCCAGGGCTTTTTCCAAAATCGGGCCGGTGTCCACATACGGACGATGCGCCGCCCGTGTTTCGCCGCAGTACTCGTCCAGCGCCGCACACATTTTGCGCAGCCGCTTGATCATGACGTTATGGTAATCGCGGCCGAGCGCGTACTGTGCGATGCGGTAGCGGCGGGCGGGCTCCGCCTGGTGGTAATTCATCCCGACGAGCACGAGACTGCGCGCCTCGCCCACGCCGGTGTCGTTGTGCAAAAGCTGGCCCGGGGCGAGACGGCGGTCATTGTTGCGCTCGAGCCAGCGCATTTCGCCGTGCTGGCCGCCGGCGATCCAGCGCTCGTAATACTCGCGGCGCAAGGGCGCGTCCACGGCGGCCACGCCGAAAGCGTCGAAGCCGTGGCGGACCGCCTCGGCGCGCAACCACTCCTTCAATGCCTCGGGCGCCAACATGCCAGCCATTGCACGGCAAAATGGGTGCTCCGGCAAACTCTAGATTTGCCTCATACGTGTTGCCATTCTGCTGAAATAACCGTCAGATTCATAATCCAAAACCCGTGGCCATGCCTACCGACCCCGCGTTACCTTTGCGCCACCCGTGGTGGTGGAAATGGTTTGCGTCAGCCATGGTCAGCCTGGGCCTGCTCTTTATCTGTCTGATGGCAGGGCTAAAGTTCTATTTCCCCGCTTACATGGCCAACAAATGCATCGAAAACGGCAAAATTGCGCTAAACCATGGTGAATATGGCCGAGCGGTGGGCGACTTTTCCTCCGCCATCCAATTTCAGCCGGAAAACGCGATTCCCTATTATTTCCGGGGTTATGCCGAGGAACTGGGCGGCATGTCCGGTGCTCTGGCCGACTATAACAAGGCCATCGAGCTGAAGCCCGACTATGCCGCCGCGTACAATAATCGCGGAACGCTGAAAGCCAGGGACCACGATTTCCCCGGCGCCGTTAAAGATCAATCCCGCGCCTTGCGGCTCATTCCCAGTGACTCGGATGCAATGATTCCGCTCATTTATTATAATCTGGGGTCGGCCCAAATCGGCGCAGGCGAGATCGACGCCGCCTTGGCCAGCCTTTCAAAAGCCATACAATTGAATCCGACGCTCGCCGTCGCCTTCGTTGAACGTGGTCGGGCAAAAATACTCAAAAACGATTTTGACGGGGCGGCATCCGATCTGGCCCAGGCCATCAAACTCGACCCCAACCTCGCGGAGGCTTACCAGAATCAGTCCATGGTGAAAAATGAGCGGAAGGATTTTGCCGGCGCCCTCGCCGATGCTTCCAAGGCCATCGCCTTAAAGCCGGGATTGGCAGACGCCTACGGCACCCGGGGTTATTCTCGCAACGCCATGGGGAATTTTACCGAAGCCATTGCCGACTATTCCCAGGCCCTTGAACTGGCGCCCAACAACGTCACCATTCTATGCCACCGGGGTGACGCAAAGTTTGCGGCTGGAGATTTTGCGGGCGCAATGGCCGACTATGGCCAAGCGATTGAGTTGCAGCCGGGCTTCGCCACTATCTATGATCGCCGGTCAGCGGCACGGCTCAAAATGGGTGATGTCGCCGGCGCGCAAGCGGACCTGAATAAGGCCCAGGAAATGCGGAAAACGCCCCACCCCTAGCTTCGCCATTGTTTTCCTTGCTCAACTGCGCTAAATGCCGTCGGCCCATGTTTTCCCATTTGAACAAGCCTCTGCACCTCCTCCTCCTGCTCACCGGCGCGTCCCTAATCACACCGGCCCGCGCCGCCGAAGTTTCGGCCTCCACCCCGCCGCCGGCGACCATCGTGCCGGACAACCGCGACGGGCCGCAGCACCGCGCGTTCGTCGAACTGGCGAAAAAGGGCGGCATCGACGTGCTGTTTCTCGGCGATTCCATCACCGATTGGTGGCGCACGTACGGCAAGGACGTTTTTGCGAAATATTACGGCTCGTGGAAAATCGCCAATTTCGGCATCGCGGGCGACACCACCCAGCAAGTGCTCTGGCGGCTGCAAAACGGCGAGGGCACGGGCTTTCAGCCCAAGGTCATCATGCTGATGATTGGCACCAATAATGCCGGGCGCAACACGGCCTACGAAATCGCCCTCGGTGTCGCCGCCATCGTGAAGGAACTGCGCCAGGATTTCCCGGCGGCGAAAATCCTGCTCCTCGGCATCTTCCCCCGTGGGAATCCCGGCGACGAGGTGCGCGGCAAATTGGGCACGGTCAACGCGCTCATCTCCCAGATGAACGACCTCGATCATGTGTTCTACCTGGACATCGGGCGCAAGTTTCTCGACGCCAACGGCAACTTTCTCCCCGGCGCATTTAACGACGACAAGCTGCACCCGGCCGCGGGTGGCTACGAAATCTGGGCCCAGGCGGTGCAGGAGCCGCTCGCGAATTTACTCAAAGCTGCAGCGCCCGCGCCCGCCGCGGTCCCAGTGACAAGTACGCCGGCGAGCCCCGCGCGCCCTTGACTCCCGCTGCCGGCTGACATTGCATAGCGACACCACCATGAAACGCCTCCTTTTGCCCCTTCTGCTGCTGGCCCTGCTGGCCGCCTGCGCCTCCGACCCCGCTCATCCGAGCTCCCTGACTTTTGCCGGCGGCAACGGCCTCTCGGTCAAAAACCCCGTCATCATCCTCGGGGCCAAATCCCTCGATGACGGCCTGGCGGCGGAGCAAATCTGGCTGGCGAAAAACATTCCGGCCGGGACCACCGTGAGCAAACAATTTCTCACCATGGGCGATCGCCGTTTCGATGTGATTGAAATCGCGCTGGACAATGGCCAGACCCAGCACGTTTATTTCGACATCAGTGACGTGCTGCAACTGCCGCCGAAGCGGTAGGTTGTATCGCTGCCTTGTTCGATTTGCCAAAATCGCTCCATGGGCTTTGTGTATGCCATGCTGACCTTGCGCAACCCGCGCCGCCCCGACTCCGACCCCGTGACGGTCGAGGCCTTGGCCGATACTGGCGCGGTGCATTTTTGCATCACGGAGCTTGTTCGCGTCCAATTGGGACTCGATGAAATCGAGCGCAAGGAAGTCACGTTGGCGGACGGCACGCGGCGCATGGTTCCGTACGTCGGCCCCATCGAATTGCGCTTCAAGAACCGCACGGGTTTTGGCGGAGCACTTGTGCTCGGTGACCGCGTGCTCCTCGGTGCCATTCCCACGGAAGACATGGACTTAGTGGTGATTCCCAAAGATCGCCGAGTCGATGTGAATCCCGCCAGTCCGAATGTGGCCACCTCCCTGGCGATGTGACAGCTGCCCCCAAGCCGAATGTGCCGCGGAAATGCTACCAGTAAAGCAAGGCACCGTCGGCTTGCATTAAACAGTGCCCCTGCAAGGTGATGCGGTCCACGTCGCCATTGCACTTGAGCACGGCTTGGTGGGTGATCAAGCCGTTGTGGACGACCAGCCGGCCATTGCGATAAGGGAAAAAATCGGGCGCGCCCGCGGGATCGTGCCAAAGGTTCAAGCCACTGCCCGCCGGCGTACTCAATGACAGCGTAAAACTGAAAAGCTCGGCCTCCGTGGGCGTCAACGTGGGAAAGGCTTTTCGATACTGCAAGTCCCGATGCACACTCGCCACCGGCAGGCCGAACGCGAAATGGGGCAAATAAATATGAAACCCCGGCCGCGCGGCGGCGTCCGTCATTTGCGCGGGCCGGCTAAAATGACCGGAAAGCGTTTCGGCGACTAATTGCAGGAGCGGCCCGAAATGCTCGTCGAGCAGTTGATTGTTTTCCCGCCGCTGCCCAGGGTCGTGATAGGCGTCGCGGCCCGACTCGCAATCCAGGTAAGAAGCCAGCCCCAAAGTATAGAATGGCGCCAGTTCATGCCGCGAGCGCCAGTGTGGCCGCAGCCGCCGCACGCGCTCCAGCCATGTCTGGCAGCCGACCTCGTCGAGCAAATCGAAGGTCGCGAATTGCGCGGAGGCTTTCGTTGTTTCAGTGCTGCTCATGTCCGCTGGTCAATGGGTTAAAGCCATCGGCCTACCGACGGCAAAGGTGAAATTCGGACCCAAGCGGTAAACCTTGGGGGATTTTCGGTGGGGGAAGCAATCCGTTTTAGCCGCAGGCTTCAGCGGCGGCTATACGCTTCTGTAAAACGCCTGAGGCCGCACCCCATATCCGCTCGCCCAGCGGGGGGAATTGTGCCAGCGTTGGGTGGCTTGAACCCCTTCAGCGCCCAAACCAGCACCTTGCAATGGTTGGACCGCCGCCTCGGCGTGCCGGCGTGTTTTGTCCTGACGATGCTGCGCCGCCTGGGCGAAATTTTTACTTCGTCCGCGCCCGCAGCGCCCATCCGCCGGATTTTATTCCTCAAACTGGCCGAGCAGGGCTCGACCGTGCTCGCGCATGAGGCCATCGGCCGCGCCGTCGCACTCGTGGGCCGCGAAAATGTTTTCTTCCTCGTGTTCGAGGAAAACCGCTTCGTCCTCGATGCCCTCGGGCTCATTCCCGCCGCGAACGTGTTCACCGTGCAAACGGGGACGCCCGGCGCCATGGCGGCCAGTTGCCTGCGGCAATTGCGGGAAATCCGCCGCCGCGGCATCGACGCCTGCATTGACCTGGAATTTTTCGCGCGCAGTTCGGCGGCAATTTCCTACCTGACGGGCGCGCGCCGCCGCGTGGGTTTTCACTCCTATTTTGGCGAGGGCCCGTACCGCGGGGATTTGCTGACGCACCGCGTGCTGTACAATTCCCACCTGCACACGGCGCAAACGTTTTCCAGCCTCGTCTTTGCGCTGGGCGCCGACCCCGCGCAACTGCCCACGCTGGATTTCACCCCCGCGACGCCGACGCCGCCCCCGCCGTTTCAACCGGCGGACGGGGAAGTCGCCGCCGTGCAGGCGCTGCTCGCGCAGGCCGGCGCGCCCGCGGGCATCGGCTTGATTTTGCTCAACGCGAACGCCAGCGACCTGCTGCCGCTGCGCAAGTGGAAAGGCGAAAATTACGTCGCCCTCGCGCAAACGCTTTTGCGGGAATTGCCTGGCGTGAACATCGCATTCACCGGCGCGCCCGGCGAAGCCCCGGCCGCGGAGCTGCTCTGCCGCGCGGTCAGTTCGCCGCGTTGTTTTTCCCTGGCGGGAAAAACCTCCCTCCGCCAATTGCTCGTGCTGTTTGGCCTGGCCGACATTCTCGTGACCAATGACAGCGGCCCCGCCCACTTTGCGACGCTGACACCGATTGACGTCGTGGCGCTGTTCGGCCCGGAGACGCCGCTGTTGTTCGCCGCGCCCGGCCCGCGCAGCCATCCGCTCACGGCGGGCCTCGCTTGCAGCCCGTGCGTAAACGCCTTTAATAACCGGCAATCCGCGTGCCGCGACAATCGCTGCATGACGCACCTCACCGTCGAACAGGTTTTCGCCGCCGTATGTCGAATTTACCGTCAACGTCCCCGCCGCTAAGCGCCGCCGCTCCCCCGGCGCCAGCGCCTGCCCTCGAGCTGACCCGGCTCGGGCTTGGGCTGGCCGGCCTGCAAGCGGCCCTGCTGGTGGCGGCGGCTGTTTTCGTGTACCTGCCCGCCCTCAGCGGCGACTGGCTCATGGGCGACGACACGGAAATCGCGACGAATTATACCCTGCGCGACCCCGCGGCCCTGGCTAAAATCTGGCTGCATCCGGCGGGCGCGGATTATCTGCCCGTCAAGACGACGGTCCAATGGCTCGGCTGGCATCTGTGGGGCGATAATATCATCGGCTATCATTCGCTGAACCTCGCACTGCTGGTGCTTGGGGCGCTCCTGTTTTGGCGCGTGTTGCTGAAATTGGGCGCGCGCCTGGCCTGGTGGGGCGCGCTTTTGTTCGTCGTCCATCCGCTCGCAGTGGCCTCGGTGGCCTGGATTTCCGAACTCAAGAACACCCTCTCCCTGCCGCTGCTGCTCGGCTCGTTTCTATTTTACCTGGCCTGGGATGAACGCCGCCGGCCTGGCGACTTCGTCGTCGCGGTTTTGCTTTACGCTGGCGCGATGCTGAGCTCGACCGCCGTGGGGCTTTTTCCGCTGGTGGTGCTGCTCCATCGCTGGTGGAAGCAAGGCCGCATCGCGCAGCAAGATGCGCTGGTGGCCGCGCCGTTTTTTGGCGTTTCCGTGGTGCTGGGCGCAATGGCCCTGAGTTACCAGGCCAGCCATCCGCTCAATGTCGGGCATCTCGAGTTGGGCGGTTTGTTCGCCCGACTTGCGGCCATGGGCACGGCCATCGTGTTTTACTTGTGGAAGTCGGTGGTTCCGGTCGGCCTCATCCCGATTTATCCGCCCTGGCCGATGGCGACGCCCTCGCTGTCCGGGCTGCTGGTCTGGCCGCTGCTGCTGGCCCTGTTCGTCGGGTTTTGGCGGCAACGCGCGGGCTGGGGCCGGACCGTTATTTTTGGCTTCGGTTTTTTCGTGCTGAATCTGCTGCCTGTGTCCGGCTTGGTGAATGAACCGCTTTTGCGGTACAGTGCGGTGGCCGACCCGTTTGCGTATCTTCCCCTGCTCGGCCTGTGCGGCCTCGCGGCAGCGGGGCTGGATGCGCTGTCGCTCCGCATCCCCGCGGAACTGCGTCGTTTCGCGGTTGCCGCGCCCGCACTCGTCGCGGTCGCCCTGGCGTGGGCCAGCCACCAGCACGCAGCCATTTTTCAGGACCGCGAAACCTATTGGACGTACACCATTGCAAAAGATCCCGGCGCTTGGGTGGCCTACAATGATTTGGGCTACGTCTATTTTCAGCGCGGCGATGTCAGCAAGGCCATGGCGAACTATCACCAGGCGCTGCAGCTCAATCCGCAGTTCCCCGAGGCGCAAAACAATCTGGGCATCGCGCTGGTCAAGCAAGGGCAGGTGGACGAAGGCATCGCGCAGTATCAGGCGGCCCTGGCGGATTCCCCGCGCTACGTCGAGGCCATCAACAATCTCGGCAACGCGCTGCTCCACCAGAACCGTCTGCCGGAGGCCATCGAGCAATATGTCAATGCCCTTAACCTCAATCCGGATCTGCCGGAAACCCATTTCAACCTCGCCGTGGCGCTGGCCAAAACCAACAACCTGAACGAGGCCGCCGCCCACTTTAAGGAAATGTTGCGCCTGCAACCGGATTCCGTGGTCGGGCATTTTTACCTCGCGCGCCTCTATGCCGCCCTCGGCGACCGCCAAGCCACCGTGGACGAAATGCAAAAAGTGGTGGATTTGAAACCGGACGACGCCGACGCGCACCGGACCTTCGGCGATCTGCTGATGCAACTCAACCGGCCCACCGAGGCGGTCGAGCAGTACGCGACGATTGTGCGGTTACAGCCTGAGAGCGCGAAGGCCCGATTCGACTACGGTAACCGGCTGCTCGGCCTGCACCGCGGGCGCGAGGCCATCGAACAATACGAACAAAGCGACAAGCTGCAGCCGAATTACCCGGAGTTGCTGAACAATTACGGCCTGGCGCTGGCCAGCCTCAATCAATTGGATGCCGCCGTCGTCAAATACCGCCAGGCCCTCGCCCTCCAGCCGGAGTATGCGGAAGCGCACAACAATTTGGGCATCACCTTGCTTGACCTCGGACAACGGCTGGAGGCCATCCGGGAATTCCAGACCGCCGTTTCCCTCAAGCCCGGCTATGACGATGCCATGAAGAATCTGGAAAAAGTTCTGCAAGGCGACCCGGTGCATCCGACGCCGGGCGCGATGAACCTTCCGGCCGCGGCGCCATGACCCCTACCGCCCCGACTGCCCCGCCGCCGGAGGCTACCGCGCCCACACCCGCGGGGTGGCTTCGACCATCGTGGCTGTTGGCTTGCCTCCAGGGCGCGTTGCTCGTCCTGGCGGCCTGGCTGATTTACCAACCCGCGCTGCACGGAGAATGGCTCTGGGACGACGATGTGGAACTGGTGGACAACCCCGTGATGGATGCGCCCGACGGCTTGCAGCAAATCTGGTTTCAACCCGGCGGGGCCGATTATTTTCCCCTCAAAACCACTTTCCAATGGATGATCTGGCGGATTTGGCCGAACCAATCGGCGGTTTTTCATCAGGCCAATTTCGTCCTCCACTTGCTGAGCGCTTTTCTGTTGTGGCGGATTTTCAATCGCCTGGGCCTCGGGTGGGCGTGGCTCGGCGCGCTCCTTTTTGTGATCCACCCGTTGATGGTGGAATCGGTGGCGTGGATTTCGGAACTAAAGAACACGCTATCCCTCCCGTTCCTGCTCTTATCGTTTCTCGCCTACCTCGCCTGGGACCAACGGCGCAGCGCCCCGGGCCTCGCGGCGGCCGTGCTGCTTTTTGTGGCGGCCATGCTGTGTAAAAGCTCGGTCGTGATGTTTCCGCCCGTCTTGCTGCTGTATGCCTGGTGGAAGCGCGGACGGTTGTCCGTGGATGATTTCATTTTTACCGCGCCGTTTTTTCTCGTTTCGCTGGCGCTCGGCCTGGTCACCTATTCCTTTCAAATGGACCGCGCCATCGGCGATGCGACGATGCCGCATCCGGCCATGGCCGAGCGGCTGATGAACGCGGGATTGATCACCGTCTTCTATCTCGCGCAGGCTTTTCGCGTCTTCTTGCCGCTGCCGATCTATCCGAGCTGGTCGGTGGCCGTGACGCCGTTGTGGAAGTGGCTCCCGTGGCCCCTTTTGCTCGCGCTGGCATGGTGGGCCTGGCGGAAACGTTCGACGTGGGGCCGGCACGTGCTCTTCGGCGGCGGCTTTTTCCTGCTCAATCTCCTGCCGGTGATGGGTTTTGTTACGATTTCATTTATGCTCCAGTCCTGGGTGGCGGACCACCTCGCCTACCTGCCGGCCCTCGGGTTGTTCGGCCTGGCCGCGGCCGGGGCGGAGCTGGGCTACCGCCGCTGCCGGAGCGCGGGCGCGCGCGCCGGGCTCCTGGCCGCCGTGAGCGCCGCCGGCCTCGCACTCGCATGGTCGAGCCGCACCTATGCGCGGGTTTTTGACCGCCCGCTCGACCTGTGGACCTACGGCGTGCAGGGCAATCCCGCGTCCTGGGTGGCGCATAACGACCTGGCTCGGGCTTACGGCTTGTCGGACCAACCGGAAAAAGCGGTGGCCGAATTGCTGGAATCCCGGCGCGCCAATCCCGACTATGTCGTCGCCGCCAATAATCTCGGGCTGGTGCTGATGCGCTTGCAGCGTTTTCCGGAGGCCATCGCCGTTTACGAAGATTTTGTGCGCCGTCACCCGGAGAAAACAGAAATTTACAATAATCTGGCCACCGCCTACGTCTCCGTCGGCCGCAATAGCGACGCCTATAACAGCTTTCGCGAGGATCTCCGCCGCCGGCCAGACTCCGCGGAGACACTCGCCAACTTGGGCTTTGTCCTGTCGCTGACCGGCCATCCGCGCGAGTCCATCGCCGAATACCAAATCGCGATCCGCTTGCGGCCCGATTTCGCGGAAGCGCAGTATAAACTTGGGCTTTTGCTTTATCTCACCGGCCAGCCCGACCAGGCGATTCCGCATCTCGAAGCGGCCACGCACCTCGATCCGACCAACACCCAAGCAGGGCAATATCTCGCCATGGCCCGCCGGCATGATCCACCCCGGATGCTGCCGTAGGTTTTTTTGCGGGCCCAAATCCACCTTCGACCGCAGGCCCCCGCCCTTACATGTAGTACTTCACGTAGGCGTTCTTGCGCAGCTTTTCCAGCCACTTCTCCTCGGCCTGCTTGGCATCCTGAATCAGAATCTGGCCTTCGATTTCCTGGCGCACGGCCTCGAGCGGCTGGATGCCCTGGTCCCGCTTGTCCTCGCATTTGAAAATGTAAACGTTGTTGCCGAACACAATCGGGTCGCTGACCTCGCCGGGCTTCAGGGCAAAAGCCGCGTCGTCGAGTTCCTTGACCAAATCGCCCTTGTTGTGCCAGCCGGAAAGACCGCCGACATCCTTGAACTCATCCTGGCTGTTGGTGAGCGCGAGCTGGGCAAAATCGCCCTTGGGTCCGCGCGCCTGCTCGACAATGTGCTTCGCCTGGTCCAGCAACAACGCGGTGGATTCGGTGGCGAGCGGCTTGAGCGTGATCTGGCGGAGCTTTACGGCCGCCTCCTGGTAATATTTTTGCTTGTTCACGTCGTACATCTTCACGATGCGGTCCGGGCTCACTCCGCTTTGCGAGTCTCGCAACTGGTTTTTCATGTAGCCGACAATGATGTCCTCCTCCAACTGTTTGCGGTATTCGCGCTCAGTGAGGCCGTTCTGCTGCAAATAGCGCAAGTACTCCTCACGGTCGCCATTGAAGCGCTTGACCAGACTGTCGTCGAATTCCTGGTCGAGGTAGGACTTGGGAATGGACGCGCCGGACTTGTGAAATTCATCGATGGTCAGGATGCGGTCCACCATCAAGTGCAGCAAATCCTTCGCCTCCGCCTCCAATTCCGCCCCGTATTCTTTTTTCGCCTGGTCCTGCTGGCTGGTGCCGTATTTGGCGTAAATCTTGTTAAAAATCGTCGGCTCCAGCGGGGCCAGTTCCTTGCGCACCTGATCGAAGGTGATGATCTTGTCGTTCACCACTGCGGCCACAGCGTTCTGGTACTTCATCTCGCGCGGGGCGCCGGGCGTCGTGGTGTTCGCAGGCGCCGCGGCGCTCGGGGCCGCCATGGCCGCCGGTGCCTCCGGGCTCGGGGCGAGGGCGGGCGGGCTGGCCGGATCGGGCGGGAGGGCGCCGGGCAGAGGCGTCAATTGCGCCGACGCCAGCGCGACGCCGCCAAACGTGGCGGCCCAAAACAATATGCCGGTCAAATTTCTCATGTCTGGTCTGGTTCCCATCGTTGCAGGAACCGGATGATTTCCTCCATTCTTTGCAGAGGGCGTGCGGCGGTCAAGCGGGGAAACCGATGGCCGAGCTGCACATAACGCCCGCCCGCCGCGCGCATTCCACCCGCCCGCTCGCATTTTAAACGGTCGCCCTCCGTCTCGACCGCCACGAGACGCTTCTGCTCGGCCCAGACGCGAATCTCGGTGAGTTTCACCAGGGCTTTGGCCGATTCCGGCAAGGGGCCGAAGCGGTCCCGCATTGCCGCCGCCAGGGCCTTGACCTCGGCGGGGGTGGAAGCGAGCGCGAGCCGGCGGTACTGGTCGAGCCGCAAGCGCGTGTCCGAAACATAAGTCGCCGGAAGGCTCGCGGTCATCCCGGCGAGGAATTGGCCCGCCATTTCGGCCTCCTTCAACGCCGCGTAACCGTGGCCGGTGTCGTCCGTCGCCACGGCGGCCAGGGCGGGCACGGTGTGTTCGCTCGCGGCCTCGCCGAGGTGGACAAAATCCAGGCGCACTGTCGCGCGCACGGTGAGCGCCGCCGGTTCGCCCTTCAGCCGCGCGATGCTCTGGCGCAGCAACTGGCAGTATAAATCGAAACCCACGCCGGCGATGTGGCCGCTCTGGGCCGCGCCGAGGAGGTTGCCCGCGCCGCGCAATTCCAAATCCCGCATCGCCAGCCGGAAGCCCGCGCCGGGCTGGTTGAACTGGCGAATCGCCGCCAGCCGGTGCCGCGCCTGGTCCAACAATTTCGCATGCCGCCGCAACAGCAAATACGCATAAGCCTGGCGGTTGAACCGCCCCACCCGCCCGCGCAATTGGTACAACTGCGCCAACCCAAACCGGTCCGCGCCTTCGATGATGAGCGTATTGCAATTCGGGATGTCCAGGCCCGACTCGATGATGGTCGTGCACACGAGCACGTCGAATTCGCCCGCCACAAAGCGCGTCATCAGGCGCTCCAAATCGTCGGCGTCCATTTGGCCGTGGCCGACCCCCAGCCGCGCCTCGGGCACCAATTTATGAATCCCGCGCGCGGTGTCCTCGATCGAATCGACGCGATTGTGGAGATAAAACACCTGGCCGCCGCGCGCGAGTTCGGCGCGGATGGCGTCCCGCACCACTTCCGGCGCGTAACTTTTCACGATGGTCTCAATCGGCAGGCGGTCGCGCGGCGGCGTTTCAATCACGCTCAAATCCCGCGCGCCGACCAGCGCGAAATAAAGCGTGCGCGGAATGGGCGTCGCGCTCATCGCCAGCACGTGCACGGAAGCGCGCAAGCGCTTGAGCTGCTCCTTGTGCCGCACGCCAAAGCGGTGCTCCTCGTCGATGACCACGAGCCCGAGGTCCTTAAAATGCACGTCGCCGCTCAGCAGCCGGTGCGTGCCAATGACAACGTCGAGCTTGCCTTCTTTAAGCTGCGCCAGCACCTGCTTCTGTTGTTTCGGCGACCGGAAGCGGCTCAATTGCTCGACCGAAACGGGAAACGGCGCGAGCCGCTCGCGGAAGGTGTTGCAGTGTTGCTGGGCCAGAATCGTCGTCGGCGCGAGCACCGCCACTTGCTTGCCGCCGAGCACGGCCTTGAAAGCCGCGCGCAACGCCACTTCCGTTTTGCCAAAGCCCACGTCGCCGCATAGCAAACGGTCCATCGGGCGCGGGCGTTCGAGATCGGACTTGGCCTCGGTGATGGCGCGCAATTGGTCCGGCGTTTCGTCGTGCGGAAAACCGTCCTCGAATTCACGCTGCCACGGCACGTCCGGCCCGAAGGCGAAACCGACGCGCTGTTCGCGCTCCGCCTGAAGGCGCAGGAGCTGGGCGGCAAAATCGAGTGTGGCGACTTCAGCTTCGCGGCGGGTTTTGTCCCAGGTATTGCCGCCGATTTTGCCGAGCCGCGGGGCCAGCTTCGCCAGGCCCACGTACCGCGACAACAAATGCGACTCGTGCAACGGCAGATGCACTTCGAGCCCGCCCGCGAATTCCAGCGAAATCACTTCGTCCACGCGGCCCGCCGCCGCCAGCTTGCGAATGCCCCGGAAGCGGCACACCCCGTGAGCCGCGTGCACGAGGTAATCGCCTTCCGCAATTTCCGAAAAATCCAGCAGTTGGTCCACGCGGTGCCGCTGCGGCAATTTGCGCGTGCGATAGGTGGCGAGCCGCTGCCGGTGCCGACCGAAAATTTCGCCAGCGGAAATCACCGCGAGTCCTGCCCGCCCCACTTCCGGACGCGCCGGCCACTCGAGCCGCGCCTCGCCGTCGGCCAGCGCGCGAAAGCCCGCCGTCAAATCGCCGGTGACCAAGGCCGGCTTGAAATTGCGCAACGCTTTGTCCTCCGCCAAAATTTCGCGCAGGCGTTCGGCCTCGCCGTCCGCCCGCGTGGCGACGACGACTTGCGTCCCCGCCTTCGCCCAGCCGGCGAGGGTGTGGAGAAATTCCCGCTGGGCGGCCTGGTCACTCGCCAGCCGCGCCGCGCCCAACGCCGGCATGTCCGCCAGCGGACGATGCAGGCGCGTCGGTTCGCTGCGGGTGGAAAGTCGACGCGTTTCGGCGGCAAAGGCACCGCCGCCTTCGTCCAATTCCGTGAGCCCGGTCCATTCGTCCCTCGCGGTGGCACGTTCGTCGAGCACGGTTTGCAAAGTGGCGCGCCACGCCGCCATTTTTTCCGGGACGCTCCATAAATCCGGAAATTCCGCGGCCTGGCGCGCGGGCTCCTGCACGAGCCAGTGCACGGGCGCGGGCAAATGCTTGAGCAGGCCGGCCGCCGGGGCGTCCTTCGCCAAGTCGCGCGGCGTGGACGCGATGACCAGCTCCGCCAGGCTTTCGGCACTCAACTGCGTGGTGGGGTCGAATTTGCGGATGGACTCCAATTCGTCGCCAAAAAAATCCAGGCGCAAGGGCGCATCGGCATTAAAAGGGTAAACGTCAATCAAACCGCCGCGCACGGCAAATTGCCCCGGCGTTTCACACAGCGCTTCGCTGTCGTAGCCCAACTCGTGGCCCAAGCGTTGCACCAATTCCGCAAAACTGGCGTGCGCGCCCGCTTTCAACCGCACTTCGTGGAGCGTCAGTGCCTCCAAGCCCGGCGCGGGCTGCAAGACCGCGGCGAGCGTCGTGACGATGAGGAGCGGGCGGGCGGCGGAATTGTCTTGGCGCGCACCGAGCGCGGTCAACGCCGCGAGGCGGTCGCAATGCCGCTCGAGCGCGCGGGGGTCGTCCGCGTCGGCTTCCGGCACTTCCGGGTAAAGCACGACCTCCCACGGCGGCTGGCCGTTGGTCGCCAGTTGGTGAAAAAATAACATGTCTTCCGCCAAGCCGTCGAGCAGCCGGGGTGCCTGCGCGAGCACGAGGGAAACCGCCGCGCCGCGCACCCGCGCGAGTTGTTCGAGAAATGCGCCCGCGGCCGACTCCGTCACGCCCGTGACGAGGCGCGGCGACCATTCCTCCGGCAAAACCACGGGTTTCATGCGGCAACGCCCCTCCTGCGGCGAAACCGTTCATGCTACGCATCGCCCGCGCCTTTGCACGCTTTCTTGCGCCGCCGCTTTACTGCCCGGCGCTCACGCCCTGCACGACAAAATTCAATTTGGTTTTCATCATGGCCCGCGTGGCGGCCTGATTCTGACGGAAGGCCTGCAACTGCGCGGGACTCAAAATATCCGCGGCCTTGGCGGCGACTTGATCTTGAAAACCCTGCTGCTCCTCGAAAAATTTATTCACCACATCGCTGGTCAAATTCTGCGGGCGCGCCAACATGGCGTCGTTGTAAAAGTCCACCGTGAAAGGGTAGTTTTGGCGCTCTTGCGCCATGAGGCCGGCGAGCGCGTCGGCCTTGGCGGGCTCGAGCGGTTCGCTTTGGGCCACCGCGGATTCAAACAGCCCGACCTCGCGGCGCTCCGTCTCCTGCTGCTGGTAAGCTTGGTAGGCCGCGAAGTCCGAATCGTCATTGAGAAACTCCTGAATCTGCGCGACGCCCGTCGACTGCGAGTCCCGCAATTGTTGGAGCACGCCCATGCGGTCTTGCGGCGACAAGCCGGGATTCATCATCGCCATGCCCAAATTCACCAGGTCGGTTTGCTTTTTGACCAGCAGCTTCTGGAAATAATCCCGTTCCGCGGGCGAAAGGTTGAGGCGATCCATCAGGTCCTTGTAGGTCACCTCGGTGAGCACGGCCTGCTGCGAATTGATGATGTCGCGCATGGCGGGGTTGTTCATGATCGCCGCCGCCGCATCGGCATCGACCTTGCGCTTGTGCTCCGCCTTGGCGGCTTCAGCCTCATCGGGCGTCGCGGGAGCCGGCTCATTTTTCGCGGCACCGAGGTCGCTCGCGGCCACGGCCTGCCAGCGGCGGGCGTCGGCCGCGGCGGTCTTGGCCGCCCGGGCGGACGCCGCGGCGCGGGATTCCGCGTCGGCAGTCGCCGTTTTCATTTGGTCGATTTCGTGGCGCAAGTCCAAGACCCAGGCCACGAGCCCAAAGCAGGCGAGACTCAGGAGAGCCAGCCCCAGGCGGACGGCTCGAGTGGTTTCCATTGATGGCGGATTTTTCATAAAAATGAATAGGCGTTGTTGTTGGGAAAAAAGGTGGAGATCACATCCCGCAAATTTTCTTCAAGGCCTCGACGTGTTCCTCAAAACGGGCCCGGCCGCGCGGCGTGGTGCGGATGCGCGTGCGCGGCTTGCGGTCGACAAAACTTTTTTCGAGTTTGAGGTACCCGGCCTCCTCGAGCGTCTGCAAATGCGCGCCGAGGTTGCCGTCCGTCAGGCCGAGCATGTGGCCGAGCGCGGTGAAATCCAGCTCGTCGCCCGGGCCGAGCGCCATGAGCGCCGCCATGATTCTCAGGCGGGCGGGCGCGTGAATGACTTTGTCGATTTCGGGCATCGTTATTTCCAGTTGAAGCGGAGGTACCAGCCGGTGCCGAGCAGGGCCCCGCCGCCCATCACGGCGGTCCAGATAAAGAAATAGTGCGGCAGGGCATAGTAGCCAACCAGCGTCAAAACCGTGACGGCGGCACCGAGCCAGATGAAGAACCGGCCCATCCACAAGCCCATGATCACATAACCACACATGGGGATGGTGACATTGAATGCCCCCATGCGCGCGAAGGCCTGCCAACTGTTAAGCACCGCGCCGGGGGCCATCAAAATATCCCAGATCGCCATGTAGACGATCAGCACCAGCCAGGCAGCGAGAATGCGCCCGCCCCCGGAACGCTTGAGGACTCGCTCACGGTGACGCGAGCCCAGCCAGATGCAGCCGCCCACGCCGACCGCATCCAGCGCCACCCACGCCAAGCCCGCCTGCTCGGGAAAAAATTGGGTGAAGGTGAAACCCATCGCCCAAATCACCCCCCAGAGCATGAGCATCGGCGCCGACATGCCGCCCGCCAGCGTCTGGCGTGTCTGCGCCTTCACCTGTTCAATGTCCGCCAGGGACGCCAGCGCCTCGTCCTGGCTCGGCGCGGAAGGAATTTCTTCGTTCATATAGAGTACTCTGTAGTTTAGAGTACTCTGCCCGTCAACAACTATTTTCAAGAATATCTTCCGTCCTCGCGCGGCGGCCTCCTGCTAGCCCTGGCCTGGCGGGCGGCGCCCACCGCGCAGGCTCACGGTGAGGGCGGCGGGAAGGGCGACCAGCAAACCGACGAGGAGGCCCCAGCCGACCGCCCGCGGATAATCGGCCTCAAACTGGGGCGCCTCAGACTGTGCCGCCGTTTGCAAAATGCGGTATTGCGTGGCCGCTGTCACTCCACTCCCGAAAGCCGTTCTTTCCGCCGTTTCATTTTGCGCCCGGCCGAGGAAGGCATCGGCAAATTTATTCGCCACGCTCGGGGCCAAATCAGGATCAAAACTGTGGAAACTGACTTGCATGGTCGAATTTGCGGCTGATACGTCCACCCGGAGATGGCGGCGCAAAAGCTCGGTCGGGGCCTCGTTGCTGGGGCTGCCCCACGGCCACGGTGATTTGCGCAACTGGTCCAATTGCGCACGGGTGAGCCTATTGGCCACATCCGCGAGGAGTGCGGGATCAGCCATGGCTTGCGCTGCGGCGGCCAAAGTTTCCGGGCTGACCCCCTCGGGACGCTGGGCCCCGGCCATTGATGCGGGAAAGGCTTGGATGACCGCGGGGGCGCTAGAATCCATGGTCCGGAAGAATTCAGCGGTGACAAATCCGCCTATCACTAACAACTCGGCCGCCACGAACGTGAGCACGATGGCTAGCCATGGCACACGCCGCACGCCAAAACGTCCGCGATTTGTCCCTTCTCCACTGAATTCATTAGTCGCCATGTAAACCTGATACGTGCATCGGTCGCGTTCGACAAGCCACCGTCGGCCCATGACAGATATTTTACACGTTCGCTCACTTCGGCCAGCCCTGCCGCCAATTAATTTTTGGCCGGAATTGATCCGACCTCCCCTCACGACCCCTTTCGCATTTCCACGCCCTCCGCGGCGATTTTCGGATCGAGGAAAATCAAGCGCCGCTCGCCGTCAATCTCGGCCATCATGCAACTGCCCGGGGGAAACAACGCCAGCAATTCGGCCTCACTGATGTACGGACCCGCGGGCAGGGCGGGTGCTGCGGAAGTTGGAGACTGCGCGGCTTTCGCTGCCGAGCGGGAAGCCGCCGCCGCCGCGCGGGCAGGTGCTTGCGCCACTAGCCCGATGCGAGAGGAGCCGCTCCACCACCAGGCGGCGCCCGCCACCGCCAGGAAACAAGCCGCCAGCCTCGCGGACCAGGCCAGGGCCTGCCGCCGCCGCTGCCGCGCGCGAAAGGCTGCCAGTGCCGCCCGCTTGACTTCGGCGTGCAGCGCCACCCAGGGCTCGCCGCCCAAGGCCGCGTCCACCAAGGCGTCGTCCTGGCGTTCCGGTTCAGTCTTCATGACGTAAATAATACAAAATACGTGTGCGCAATTTTTGGCGCAGACGGCCGAGGCGCGACTCGACGGCCTTGTAGGTCGCCGAGGCATCCGCGGCGAGTTCGCGCAACGGCCGTCCATCGACGTAGGCGGACTGGAGCAGCTCGCGGTCAGCGGGGCCAAATTCGCCGAGCGCGCGGTGCAAGGCGTCACTCAGGCTCGAATCGTCGGGTTCCGCGGCGCGCAGGATGTACTCATGCAATTCCACCCAGCGGTCCTCGCGCTGGCGTGCGCGGCAATGGTCCACAAAGGCATTGCGCGCGACTTGGCGCAGCCACGCCCACAGGCGTCCGTCCTCCTCGAAAATTTCAATTTTTCGCGCCAATTTAAGGGCGACGGCTTGCTGCACCTCGCGCGCGGCCTGCTCGTCGCCGCGGGCCAGCACGAGCAGATGCCGGTAAATGCGCCACCCGTATAAATCGAAAAACTGGGCGAACGCCGCCTCATCCCCCTGACGAATCGCGCGCGTCATGGCACCTAGCACCGGGGCTGGTGGCACCGGCGCAGCTCGCAATGGAGCGGCCTCTTCCGGCAAAGTCATAACCAGGAAATCCGGAAAAATCGCCGTGGGTGGACTGGACGGGTGTCGCATGCAAATTTTTCGGCTCAGAGGGCGGGCTTCTTAGTGTCGGTTTGGTCCACCGGAATGTCCAGCCGCGAGATTAAGTCCACCGCCGCTGTCATGTGCGAGGGCAGGGCGCTGATCACCAGTGAATTGGTACGCCCGTCCACGGCGACTTCCGCCACATTCGTCGAGGCCTTCACCAAATTAACCAAGTCTTCAGCCCGCGCATACTGCAAATGAAAGATGCGCACCTCCACCTCTTCGACCGGAGCCTGGTCATAGGCTCCAATGACAGAGGCGACCAAGTCAAGATAGTCTGGTGTTCCCATGACAATGACAACTTTGGCGTCAGCCTGGATGTACATTCTGCCGTTATACCGTTGCTCGCTTCCATTCCCGGCAGCGTACTCATTGGCCATCTCTGCCGCCATCTCCACGTTCTTTTGCAGCAATTCCCAGCTTTCCTTCGGAATGTTGCCAATGGGCAACGCCTTTACCTTCATGGCTGAGCCGGAAGACTGGCCCGCCGCCAGGGTCATGGCGCCTGCGCCCTTGCCGGGGCTGAGCATGACCACGGAAGGCTTGTCGTAATCACCTTCAATGATCCATTGGCCCAACCCGGGGTTGTAGTCGCCCAAGTGGTTATAAAGGTCAATGACCGACCACGGACCTTCGGACACCACCATGCTGGGCACATGCACTTCCGAGTTGGGAATCGCGATGGTCAGCACATTGCCCCAGTCGAGTTGAAAATGGTTTTGAAATTCCGTGATAAACTGCCGGGGTGAGCCGCCGTGAAATTCAAAGGGTGCCGCGAGCGAAAGTTTTTTCGCCAAGGCGGCCCGCTGCGTGCGCAAGTCCGTCAGCGCGGTCTCCGCCGATTTGGCCGCCTGCATGGGCGGGGCATTCGGCCCGTATTTGTCCGCCACGCTGTCCGCGGCCTTGCGCGCCTTAACGGCGGCTTCTTCCGCGGTTTTGATTTTCTGGTCGAGCGCCTCCAACTCCTTGAAGCGACTGCCGGCTTGGGTGTTCGCCATCGTGCTCGTAGTGGCCGCTGCGACGGGCGGATTGCCGGACGCGCTGGTCGCTGAAGCAGCCGCTTGCGCGTGAACCGTGGACGCCGAGCCACCCGCCAACAGTGAAAGGAAAAGACCCGAGGTCAAAAGGTTACGCAGCGTTTTCATAGTCATGTAAGGAATGGATTGGTTTGCACCCCTTAAGACGCTCACGCCCCCGCGCATCCCTCGAAAAATCGGCGACCTCCAACTTGTCGACACTTTCTGTACCTCTATCCCTTTGCTCCTCTGCCCCTTTGCTCCTTTGCTCCTTTGCCCCTTTACAGCTTCATCCCTTCGCCGCTCACGATAGCGCCGTCAGCAAATGCCGCAACTCTTCATCCACTTCGTCGGGACCGGAGACCGTCTGCGCGACTTCCTCGCGGAATAAATCCCGGAAACGCTTGCGCATCCGGTGGGCGGCCACACGCAAAGCGCCCTCCGTCTGCCCCAGTGCGGTCGCGGCCGGAGCGTAGGAAATTTCGCCGCGCGCGGAAGTGAGAAAGCCCTTGAGCTGTTCAAATTCCCGGGCGCGGCTGGCTTCGGCGTACTCGCGCCGCAAGCGCGCCATCGTCTGCTCGATGAGCGTCAAGGCCCAGCGGCGTTCGTAAATGCGGTCGGCACTCATTTCGTCGGCCGGCTCGATTTGGTAGCGGCGTTCGGCGGCGTCGCCGTCCAGCGGCACGGGCGTCTGGCCGCCGCCGCGCTTCAGCGCGCGGGAGCGATCCCATTCATTGGCCATGAAGCGCTGGAAGGCCACGAGCAAAAACGCGCGAAAGCGTCCGCGCTCGCGGTCCGCTCCGCGCAAAAAATCCTTGGCCAGCAGGCGCGCGAAAAATTCCTGGGTCAGGTCCTCGGCGTCCTCGCGCGTTTTCCCGCGCCGGCGCACATACGCATAGAGGGGATACCAGTACAGGCGGCACAATTCCTCAAGGGCCCGCCGTGCCTCGGGCGAGGCTTTCCGGCCCGCCGCCAGCACCATCGTCCAGCGCGTCGTCGCAAACCGGACCCTGCGCGCGCCGGGAGTCGTGGGGCTCGCCGTGGGCGCGGGTGCGGGAGTGGTCGCGCCGGACATGGCAGGATGGTGGACGCGAAATTAATTCTTCGCCGCTGGTGCAGCGGACGCAGAAACATGGGGGCCGATCAAATCGCGCAGGGTGACGGCCGCCTGAAATTCCTTGTCTCCGCGCTTGAGGGTCAACGTCAGTTTGGTGCCGGCGGGCTTTTGCCAAAAACGGCTCAGCGGCAGAATGCCCGGCGTGGTGCGCCACTTGGTCACGTCTAGATCGTCGATTTTCAAGAGCACGTCTCCAGTTTGCAGGCCCGCCGCGGCCGCCGGCGTGCCGGGCAGAACAGTGGCCATCATCGGGTCACTATTCATATCACGGGGAGTGAATACGGCGCCAAGGCGGTTGTGCTGGAATTCCGGGGCCGCCGTGGTCAGCGGCTGGAAATAGGCCTCTCCGCCCTTGCCGTCGAGCACGAGGTTGGTCCGCTTGAAAACATAAATGCCCAAGGTGCCGACATAGTCCGGGCCGGCGTTGCCGGTTTCAATGGCGTTGGCCTCGCGCACCGGCACGCCATGAAGCGTGAGCGGTCCCAGCGGCAAGTCGTCGGCCCACGCAACTTCGTTCACCACCAGCCCGGCCGCGGGCATGTAATAAGCGTTGAGCGTGCGCGGCGCCTGCGGATGCGCGGCCCGCCACGCCCGCCATTGCGCCGGCGCGAGCGCGACGCCCTCGCTCATGCCGGTGTCCACGGGCAGCACACCGGGATGCCCGGCGGGCCCAGGCGTTTCCAGCACCAGCGAGGCGCTGCTGGCCCGAATCGGCAGCGTGATCCAATGCAGCGCATCCGCCGGCACGGCTTCACTGTTGCTCATGTGCAGGTTCACGGCGTCAAAGGTGAAAATATTATTCCGTAACGGCGCCCAGCCCAGCACGCCGTCGATGTCCGAAGTCATGCCGGCGGGCACGTTCGCCACAAAGAGGGTCGTGGAGGTGTTGGTGCTCCAAAACGCCAGTTGCACGGGCGCGGTGTGGGCGAGCGCCACCTGGCCGGGTGCCGTCTGCGTGCCCGCCGGCGGCTCGACAATCGACAGGCCCAACCGCTGCGCCGCCGGCCGAAACAGCACCGAGACATCCGAGCCCGTGTCGAACGCCATCTTGACGGGCTGGCCATTGACTTTCGCGGCGACCGCCAGGCGCTCGTCCACCGGCTGGCCAAAGAGCGGACGCAGCGGCCATAGATTAATCATAACCAACGCAAGTACGCCGGCGAAACGAAAACGATGGAGGAAATTCACCACGACATTGCACTTCATCCCGGGCGAAAGTTCAAGCGGCGAGTGGTGGCCGCCCGGAGGGTTCATTGCGACAATTGGCGCAACGTGTCATCCCGCACGGTGAATTGCGAAATCGTCTGGGCGACCGCTATCGCGGCGGCCCGCTGGCCGGCTTTGGCCAGTCGCACCGCGGCTTCGCTGGCGGCGGCGTCGCGTTCGGTGAATTGCTCCATTTTGCGCAGGGCTTCCTGGACGACCGCGGCGTCGCCAAGCCCGGCGGCGTCAATGGCCACACGGCGCAGCGCCTGATCGCGCGCCGTAAAGGCCGCGATGGTCTCGGCCGCTTGCAGGCGGACCTGCAAATCTGCCGTGGTCGCCTCGCTGCTGGTGGTCGTGGGCACAGGAGCAACGACTGGCGCAGGATTGGAACTCGATGACGGCACCGGTATCGGCACACTCGCTGGCACCGACGGGATTTCAACTTCAGTGACGGGCTCCGGCCCGTTCGATGGCGCAGTTTCGGGGGCGCTGGGCACCAGGACGGCGGGTACGCTAATTTGCGCAGGTGTGGGTGCCTCCGGGCCGGCGGGAGCTTCCGGCGGCGCGGGCACCGTCGGGGCGACTGCCACCATCGCTGGCGCACCCCAGACGCCGCTTCGGTTCACGGAGGCCGAGGCGGTGGAGCGCGGGGAGCGCAGATTGCGCAGCGGCGGTTCAAACGCTATGACCAAATAGTTGTCGCTGCTTGGTCCTTCCGACTGCGGGATTAAAAACACCAGCGCCATGTCCGGCGGAATTGCTCCCTCGAAGAAAATCGGGGTCACGGTGGCTTTGCCGGAGCCGGGTGAATGCATCACCTGATACTCCGCATGCAGCAACAGCCCCAGACTCTGGTCCTGCAGGCCCAGCACGCCCGCGCCGCTGCCCACGTATTCCACGCCCGCGGTACTGCGCGCATAAGTCCACGTGTCCGCATCACCGGGCCAATTCTGCACCTCGTGCACCCGATCCACCAACACGTTGGTGAATAGCGGCGGCGACCCGCGCAAAAGAATGTTCAACGCGTCCTGGCCGATGGTCGCTGTTTGATACGCGGTGTCCTCGTTGCCGACGGACGAGCGCATCCCCTGCGGCACCACGCGGTCCACCAAATTCGCCGGCGCTTCCAAAATCCATTGGTGGACTTGCACCGCCGGGAAGCTTATCGATTCCACCGGCGATTCATTCGCCGTCATGGCTGTACGCCGCACGCGGACCCAACCCACGCCCAGGATCAGCGGAATGGCTATTACGAGAACGATGGCCGCCAAAACGAGGAACACCGCCAGCGCGTTCGAGGAGCGCCCGGTCGCATTTCCATCCACGGTCGTCATCCCGCCGGACTGGCGTTGGGCCGCAAAGGCGTCACTGACATCGCGGCGGCTCAAAATCACAAGCGCCCACAAGCCGAACAGCCAGCCGAGCAGAAAGGGCGGGACGAGCAAGGCCAGGATGCCCGCAGCCACCGCCCAGCCCTGGCTTTCCAGCCGCAACATCCGCCGCGCGCCCGTCAAAATCAATAAACCCGCCACGCCCACCGGCAGCGTCAAGAAGAGGAGAAAAATGGTCTTCCACACCGGGTTGCCCATCACACTGGACGCCCGGAGCGGCGAGGGCACATGCATCATCAGCGGTGCGAGAATTAAGATCACAAATGCAATACCCGCGAGCGCGAGCGTCAGGCAGGAAGATAAAATTAATCCGATCGCCGGCACGCGCACCAAGCTCCGCGCCCGCTCCAGGGTTGTGGCCGTCGCGGCGGCCTCGGCGGCCTGGGGCCGGAAGGCGGAGTCGAAAGGCGTAGGTGAGAACGGTTGGTTAAAAATCTGGCCGGCCCGTCGCTGCTGTTCCTTCGCTTCGAAAACTTCGCGCACGTCCCGGCGCGTGAGCACGATGAGCGCCCAAATGCCGCACGGCACGCCGAGAATAAAACCCGGCGGCGAAAGCATGGCCAAAATGCTCGCGGCCATGGCCCAGGCGTGGCTGCGCAATTGCAGCATGCGCACCGCGCCAAACAAATTCGCCAAGGCCATCAGGATAAAGAGGGCCGGCGGCAGCATGGTCCGCCGGTCCACCGAGAGCATGAATACAAGCGTGATGATCGCGGCGAGAATCAACCCCACCGCCGGTATCCGCACGCGTCGCTCCGCCTCCGCCAGCGCTTGTTCACTTAGAGCGTTGGTCGCGAGTGGAGGAACTGGCGGCGAACCGGCCGGAGCCGGCACCGGGGCGCCCGATGGCGGCACGGGCGGAGTACCGGTGGAAACGCCCGTGATGGTTTCGACAGCGGTCTTGACCTGGCTGGCGTGCTGGTAGCGGCGCTGCGGCTCCTTTTCCAGCGTGCGCAAGACGACTTCATCCAGCCGCACGTCCATCTGCACCTTGTGCGAGGGCGGCGCAAACCGGCCCATCGGCAGCTCGCCGGTCAGCATTTCATAAAATACCACGCCCAAGGAATAAATATCGGCGCGGTGATCCACCTCCGAGGGCCGCTCGAGCTGCTCCGGCGCCATGTAGTACGGCGTGCCCATGACCTGCTGGCCCTTGGTGTAAAAGGTCGGGCCGGACTCGTTTCCGAGCATTTTGGCGATGCCGAAATCGGCAATTTTCACCCGCCCCTGTTTGTCCACCAGCACGTTCTCCGGCTTGATGTCGCGGTGCACCACGCCCTGCTCGTGCGCGTACTGCAACGCCTCGCAGATGCGCGGGACAATGGCCAGCGCCTGCGCGGGCGCAATTTTGCCGCCGGCCAGCATTTCCCGCGCGTTCACCCCATCCACATATTCCATCAATAAATAATAGAGGCCGCCGGATTCGCCGAAGTCGTGCACCATCACGATATTCGGGTGGTTCAGCCGCGCCAGCGCCTGGGCCTCCCGCGTGAAGCGTTCCGCAAACTGCGGGTCCTTCTCCTTGCCGGGCGCGAGAATTTTCAGTGCGACCAAGCGGTCGAGCCGCGGCTGGCGGGCCTTGTACACGACCCCCATGCCGCCCCGGCCCAGGCATTCCAGAATTTCCAACTGCGGAAATTTTTGCGCGATTTCCTCCGGCGGCAACGGCGGCGCGACCGGCCCGGACGCAGCCGCACTCGCCGGCTCCGCCCCGGTGAATTGCGCCGTCGCGCGCATATTTTCCGCCACCAGGCAGCGCGGACACAGGCCTTCCGGTGCGTCCGGCGACAAAGCCGTTCCGCATTGCGGGCACTTTGCGCCGGACGCCATTGCCGCCGATACCGAAGGCTCGCGCGGCGTGGACAAAGGTGTCGCGGAGGCGCCGGAAACTGCTGGAGCGACCGCAGACACCGGAGCCGAGGCCGGCGTGGGTGCGCCTGCGGGCGTCGGCGCGGTGGGCGCCGGCCCGGCGGGATTAAGCGGCGTGTAAGCCGGGGCCTCGGTGGTCCGTCCGACAAAAAAATAAATGAGTCCGCCGATGAAGTGGGAGAAAAGCAGGACGATCAGCCAGATCCAGTGGGTTTGGCTGCCCGCGCCGATGCGCTTGGCGCAATCCACGATCATCCAAATCCAAAATACGGTCGTGGCCAGGCCGAAACCTATAATCGGAAGGATGAGCAGTAATTCCGCCCCACCTAAAAAAGCGCCGAGCGGCAGCGCCGGGTGGGGCGCAAGCGCCGACAATGGAAAAATCGAGGTCATGGGATGGGTCCGGCAGAAAAGCATTCCCGCCTGCCCTGTGATTAAGCAACTGGTGGCCGATGTTACGCGGCGCGCCGTCCCTAAACCATGTCAAAATGCCGGTTCCGGCCGCTTTGTCCGGCCGGGACCTCATTGCTGGGTTTGTTGCGCCGTCTGGGCGGCGGCCTTTTCCCGCGCTTCGAGTTTCGCCAGCCCCAGCGCCGCCGCCTGTTCCTCGGCCTCTTTTTTGGAACGACCCGCGCCCTCGCCCACGACCTCGTTGTGCACCGCGAGTTCGACGTGGAAAACCTTGGCGTGCTCCGGCCCCGTGGTTTTGGCCGTCCGATAATGGAGCGCCCGTCCGTGGCCGCGCTGCGCCAGCCATTCCTGCAGGCGGCCCTTCGGGTTGTCGTCGCTCAATAGCTCCGTGCGCAGTTCCTCGAGGTTACCGAACCAGCGCAACACCGTGTCGCGCGTGGTGGCGTAGTCGCTGTCCAAAAACACGGCGCCCACCAGCGCCTCAAACGCGTCCTCCTGGCTCGACTCCCACTCGTGGCCGCCGGCCGCCGCCTCGCCGCGGGCCAGCCGCAAACACGCGGGAATGCCGAGTTTGCGCGCAAGCGCCGCGAGCAATTCGCCCTTGCCGAGCGCCGACCGCGCCCGCGCCAGTGTGCCTTCGCGCTCCGCGGGTAAATCGTGAAACAACCGCTCGGCGAGCACGAGGCTCAACACCGCGTCGCCCAAAAATTCCAGCCGTTGGTTGTGCGGACGCCGGTGCTTTTCCTGCTGCGCAAACGACGGATGCGTCAAGGCCTCTTCGAGCAACGCGCGCTGGCGAAAACGGTAAGTGAGCCGGCCTTCGAGCGCCTCGAGCGAGGCGTCGCGCGGCTCCGCGCCCGGCAGGCGGCGGGCGATGAAACGCCGCAGCCGCCCAAGCAGCGAATCCGTCTCGGGCGGGGCTTTTTTCTTTTTTACGGCAGACATGGCGCGGAGGCGGAAAAGATAATTAATAAATGCTAAGCGCTAAACACATCGCCTTGCACCAAACCTCTGGCGACAGTCTTGCCTGGCGCGATGGGCCGTAATTGTGTCCGCTTCTTCCATTTATCGTTCATCATTTATCGCTTAGCGTTTAAATTAAACTTCTTCGCCAGTTCCGCGGCGAGCTTCGTGTAGGCCAGCGCGCCGGAACTCATGGCGTCATATTCGAAAATCGTCTGGCCGAAACTCGGCGCCTCGCTGAGCCGCACCGAGCGCGGGATCGGCGCCTCGAACACCAATTCGGCAAAATGTTTCCGCACGTCGTCGGCCACCTGGCGCGACAAATTCGTGCGCACGTCGTACATCGTCAGGATGATGCCGCCGACGGCCAGCTTTTCATTCACGCCCGCCTGCTTCAACTGCTCGACCACGTTCAAAATCTGGCTCAGGCCCTCCATTGCGAGGTATTCGCACTGCAACGCGATGAGCAAATAATCCGCCGCCGCCAGACTGTTCATCGAAATCAGGCCGAGCGCGGGCGGGCAATCGAGGATGATGGCCTGAAAGCGGTCGCTCTCGCGCACGGGCCGCAGCACTTCGCGCAATTGCGCCAGGTAATTGTCCTTCTGCCCGAGTTCGATTTCAATCGCCGCCAAATCCACCTCCGAGGGAATGAGCGAGAGGTGCTCGTGGCGCGTCGCCTGTACTTTTTCCTCGGCAGTGCCTTCGCCGTGCAAGGGGCCGTAGAGGCTGGAGCCCGCCACTTTCTCGAAGCCGAGGCCGCTGGTGGCGTTCGCCTGCGGGTCCAAATCCACGAGCAAGGTCGCCACGCCCAGCCGCGCCAGGCCGTGGGCCAGGTTGATCGCCGTGGTCGTTTTGCCCACGCCGCCTTTTTGATTGGCAATCGAGAAAACAGTCGCCGCCATAAGCCTTCGCATCTTGCCCGCGCCCGCCCGGGAGTCGAGATTGGTTTTCGGACCAGACATGGCTGGTTTGTCATTACCCCCAACTCTCCGCTAACAAAATTAGCCACAAAAAGCACATATGGCACAAAACATTCTGCATAAGTGCTTTTTGTGGTTAATGCTTTTTTGGCCATTTCCTGCCGTCGTGCGTGTAAGACTTTTGAATCTTTAATTTTCCATTTTTAATTCGTAACCTCCACTTATGCCCGCCGCGCCCCGCGTCAACGCCGCCGACCTCGCCCGCCGCCTGACGTGGGAGGAACTCGACCAGGCCTACCTCCGCCAGCTCATCACGCTGGCGCGCGAGGAAGATTTGGCCGGCGCGGGGCTCGCCGCCGCCGTCACTCCCGGCGATGTCACGACCACCGCGCTCGTCGGAAATGAAACCGCGCGGGCCGATTTCGCCGCCCGTTGTCCGCTTACCCTTTGCGGGCTGCCGTTGCTGCCGCTGATTTTTGACGCCTTCGGGCCGGATTGCGTGGTCACCTTCCCCAGCGGGATCCGCGACGGCCAGGCCGTGGCGGCAGGAACCGTCGTGGCGAGTGTCACCGGCCCGGCGGTGACCCTTTTGCGCGCGGAACGCACCGCCCTCAATTTTCTCCAAAAACTCTCCGGCATTGCCACGCACACGGCCCGGCATGTGGCCGCGCTCGGCCCCAGCGCGACGAAGCTGCTCGACACCCGCAAGACCACGCCCGGCTACCGCATGTTGGAAAAATACGCCGTCGCCTGCGGCGGCGCCTACAACCACCGCCTCGGCTTGTTCGACCGTATTTTAATCAAGGACAACCACCTCGCCGCCACGCATGCCGACGCCGGCGCGCGCCTCGCCGCCGCCATCCGTCAGGCCCGTGCGCGCCAGCCGCGGCTCGTGCTCGAATGCGAAGTGGACCGTCCCGACCAAATCCCGCCCGTGCTGGAAGCCGGGGCCGACATTATCCTCTTGGACAATTTTTCGCCCGCCGACCTCGCGCAGGCTGTCGCGCTCATCGGCCACCGCGCGGTGACGGAGGCCAGCGGCCGCGTGACGCTCGAGAACCTCCCCACCCTCGCCCGCCTCGGCCTGGATTTTCTCTCCTGCGGTGCGCTCATCCATCAAGCCACCTGGGTTGATATCGGGCTGGATTGGCGGTGAAAAATGCGGCTGGTCGCTCTTTTTTCTGTCCAATTACACGTTACTCGTATAGTGTAAGTTTTTGCCCTGTTTTCCCCTGCATAGCTCATGCCTGCGCGAATTATAGCTCGGTTGGTCGTCGGCGTGTTGGGACTTATTGGCTTCGCTAGTACAGTGGCAGGCGTATCGTACCCCGCTGCCTCGATTTGGACGGCCCAAGCTGGCACCCCTGATTGGGATAACAACTCGAACTGGGATCTGAGTACGGATCCGACACGAACGCTTAGAAGCATCGTCAATCTGGGAGCGGGGCCCATGCCGACCCTGTCAGGCAATATCCGAGACGGTGCAGTTTACGTTGGGTGGGATACTGGAAGCACCGCCAATACCACTCTGACCGTTACGGGGCAACTTTACGACTCAACGACAGGCATAGCCGTTTATACGGGCTCCCAAGGCGCAATCATTGTCACTGGCGCACAGGCACTGTTAAATAGTTTCCGCATTTATGTCGGGACTGGAGGCTCGGGCAATCTTACGGTTTCGCAAGGTGGAACCGTGTTCACAAGTTCCGTCATGTATATTGGTCAAAATGCCACGAGCGATGGGGTCACCCCGGGCCAGGGAAATGTCACCATTACGGGCACTGGCTCGCGCTTGAATGCTGCCAGCACTTTGATTGTCGGCGAAAATCTCGGTGATATGAACATTGGCGTCGGCGGAAATGTCACCTGCGCCAGTGGCTTAGTCGGGACGGCGAACTTCAACTCGATCGGCACCATCGAGGTCCACGATCCCGGATCAGCCTGGACCATCACAACTGGACTTACCCTGGGTTCGAACGGCACCGGAATTTTGCACGTTTACGATGGCGCAACCACCCAAACCGTCGATGGCTACCTGGGACAATTCCCTGGCAGTGCGGGGACCGTTTTAGTCGCCAACGCCAACTCGGAATTCTTGGTATCTGGAAATTTAGCAGTCGGCGTTTCTGGCAACGGCAATGTCTCCATTTCCGAGAACGGAAATGTGTCTGTGAACGGTGATTTGGTGCTCGCCCAAAATGCAACGGCTGTAGGATTAATGCATGTCTCCACCAATGGCACACTTACAGTGGGCGGTAATGCCACTATCAACGCCAACGGGGCATTTTACGGCAGTGCAGTCGTCAATGGCACGTTGATGGTAGGTCAGAATGGAACTTTAAGCCCCGCTATCGCCACGCCTTTCATCGTCGCTAACGGCAATGCCACCTTGGAAGGTACGAGTGCCTTCAAAATTGATGATGCTGTTCATTTCAGCCGCCTTGCACTGACAGGCAATGGAACCCTCCAATACGGTGGAATGCTCGCGGTAACTCTTGCCCAGACTCTAGCCTTGGGCAATTTCACCCTCTTCACTTTCACCAACCAAGCTGGCGATTTCTCAACGGTGACCGTGGATGGCGCTTTCACTGGAGATCTGGTCGACGATGGCACCGGCTTTTGGACTGGAAATTTCTCTGGCATCAACATCGCATTTGACACAACCACAGGCAGGCTGTCCCTCGCGCTCGCAGGCTCGCCATCTTTCATGCAACAACCGGCGGATCGCCAAGTGCTCGTTGGACAAAATGCCGCATTTGCCGTAAAAGTGAACCCTTGGGCCGTTTCGGCCCTGCAATGGCAGCGGCTGCCCGCCGGCTCGGACACATGGATCGACTTAAGTAATGATGCCACTTTCACGGGCACACTGACGGACACACTTTCCATCAACTCCGTGACCCTCCTCATGTCGGGCGACCAATTCCGCTGCGTCGCCACTAATGCCCTTGGCTCCACAAACTGCGACGCGGTCATCCTTAGCGTAACTCCGCCTGCACAAGCCGCCGCGATTTCACTTCAGCCCAAAGACCAAAAAGTGCGCGCGGGAACCGATGCGCTATTCACCGTGACCGCCAGCGGCCAACCCCCGCCGGGCTATCAATGGCAAATTCAAATTGGCGGCACGAAGATCTGGAAGAATATTGCCCATGGGGGAGTATTTTCGGGGGCCACGACCGCTACGCTCACAATCCACGGCGCGACCTCGGCGATGACCGGCAATCAATTCCGCTGTGTTGTCGTCAATTCGACGAAATCCGTCACCAGCCAAACCGCCCTTCTCTTAGTCACAGCGGTTACTCCGCCCTCCATCACCACCCAGCCCGCGGCAGCGACTGCGCACCAGAACACGACGGTTAAATTTAGCGTCAAGGCCGCAGGCACGGCTCCGCTTACCTATCAATGGCAAAGGAATAATTCGAACCTGACAAATGGAACGAACATTTCCGGTGCGACCACCGCAACCCTCACCCTCGGCCATGTCACTGCCGCCAGCGCAGGCAGCTATCGCGTGTCGGTCACCAACTCCGCCGGCCGGGCGACTAGCAGTTCCGTCAAATTGACCATAAAATAGACAAATTGAAGAGCCGCTCTGCGTCGGGGCCTCCCGCCCCTTCTTCTGCTGGCGTTTTGGCCGGGAGTGTGTATAGTACGGGCTTGGAAGACTTTAACTGACCCCGTCCGCGCTTCTCCGTGAAAAATATCGATTTGCTGACGCTGGGGGACGAGCTGTTGCTCGGCCTCCGCGAAAATGGGCACCTGAACTTCCTCGGCGCCGAGTTGTCGCGCCACGGTTTGCCGCTGCGGCGCAATTTAGTCGTGCGTGACGAACCGGGCGAAATCGAGGCCGCCTTTCGCGACGCGTGGAACAGCGCGGACCTCGTCATCACCACGGGCGGCCTGGGGCCGACTTCCGATGACAACACCCGCGAGGCCATCGCGCGCGTCCTGGGCCTGCCGCTCGAATTCGATCCCGAGGCCGAGGCCGCCATCCGTGAGCGGTTCGCGCGCCTGCAACGGCCGCTCCACGAGCGTGACCGCAAGCAGTGCTTCCGCCCGCGCGGCATGGAATTGTTGCGCAACCGCTTCGGCACCGCGCCGGGAATTTATTACCGCACGGACCAGAAAATCCTCGTCATGCTGCCCGGGCCCGCGGGCGAATTGCGGCCGATGTTTGAATCCGAAGTGCTGCCGAAGTTGCGCGCCGCCGGGTGGTTGAGCGCCGAGGAATCTTACGTGCAATTGCGCACCGCCGGCGTGGGCGAATCGCTCGTCGAGGAACGCATCCGGCCGGTGATCGGCCAACATCCGGGCGTCGGCCTGGCGTTTTGCGCGCACCAGGGCATGGTGGACGTACGCATCAGTTCGGGGGAACGGGAATTTACGCGCGAGGCCCTGAAGAACATCGCCAAGGAATTGCGCGAGGTACTGGGCGAGGATTTTGTCTGTTGCGGGTTGCACCCGCTGGCCAAAGTCGTGCTCGAAGAATTGCGCGGGCGGGAGGCCACGCTCGCCGTCGCCGAATCCTGCACCGGCGGGTTGCTGTCGAATGCGTTTACCGACATTCCCGGCGCCTCGAAAACTTTTCTCGGCGGCGTCGTCAGCTACACCAACGCGTGCAAGATGCAATTGCTCGACGTGCCGGAGGAAATTTTGCTGCAACACGGGGCCGTCAGCGCCGAGGCCGCCGTGGCGATGGTGACGGGCGTGGCCGAGCGGCTGGGCGCGGACTACGCCTTGAGCGTCACGGGTTTTGCCGGGCCCGGCGGAGGCACCGAGAAGACGCCCGTCGGCACCATTTTCCTGGGTTATTCGTCGCCCGTGGGCGCATGGGCCCGCAAGGTGACCTACCCCGCGGCGGACCGCCTGACCGTCAAGGCGCGGGCCGTGACCACCGCGCTGGACTGGATGCGCCGCAAGCTTCTGCGCTACAAAGTGGAAGATTTCCTGGCGGCCGATTACGGGGCGGAAGTGGCGAAGTGACGGCGCGGTTAAAGGTAAAAAGTAGAAAGTTAATAATCCGCCCGGGCCGAAGTAGCGCGCGGCTGTAGCTCGGCTTTTCACCACTTAAATTACAGCCGCGCGAACTAGGCTCTGTTTTAAAGCTCGAACAAAAGCGGCGTGGTGAGGGCACCGCGCCCTACCCAACCCACCAGGGCGTATTGCAGTTAGTGCGTCGTCCATTCATGGGTGGGGCGCGCTGGCCTCAGCGCGCCGTCGGAGTTTGGTCTCAAAACTCGCCCCATCCCGCGCTTTTCACCACTCGAAATACACCCGCGCGGGCTAAAGCGCCGCAACGCGAAGCCTTTGGCCCTCGCCTTTCTGCCTTACTTTCACCCTTCGTTTCTTACCCGGCTCGCTGGCGTGTTTTTAGAAAAACCGGATCGTCTTAGAATGCGCGCTGGCGTGCTCCTCGTCCGTGCAAGGCGCGTTGGTCGGGGCGTCCGGGGCCACGGCCGTCGGCTGCACGAGATGATGACTGAGCAGGTAGTTCTCGACCTCTTCGCCGGAAACATCGGCGAGCATCACGCCATCGACTTCGACGCAGGGAGAAAGCGTCTGCCCGGAGCGCTGCACCATTTCGGCATAGTTTTCCGGTTTGCCGATGATGTCGACGTCGTCGTAATCGAGGCTGTATTTCTTAAAAATGGCGCGAACACCGCGGCTCCAGCCGCAGTGAGGTTTGAGATAGGCACGAATGGTCATGGGAAAAGCCGTTAGGCAGGGAAGGGAGAGATAAGGAGCAGGAACTAACCGCCCAATATACCCTATCTCGGGGCCGAGTACAAGCGCGACGTGGAGGGCGTCGGCCCTGCGATTCTACCGTAGGGGCGTGCTCTTTGTCCCCGTCGCTTAACACTGGGTAAAGCGGTCAAGCGTTTCCGCCAGATTTTTTAATTGAATCGGCTTGGCCAGAAAGGCATCCATGCCGGCGGCGGCCACCGCCGCGAGGTCGGCCGGGCTGGTGTTCGCCGTTTGGGCGACGAGAGGCGTGCGCTGTGCGCCTTCGGCCGCTTCGCGCTCGCGCATTTGGCGGGCGACTTCGCAGCCGTCCAGGTCCGGCAGGCGCAGGTCAAGCAGCACGACCTGAAAACCGTTCGGCTCAAATAACTCAAGGGCGCTGCGCCCGTCGTGGGCGACGACCACGCGGCAATTCAGTCGCTCGAGCATCGGCACGAGGACGGCGCGATTATGGGCGTCGTCCTCGACCAACAGCACCCGGCGCACGGGAACTGCGGCCGGCGGAACGGACGGATCGGCGGGCGCGGCAAATTGCTGGCCGCGCTCCAGCCAAAGCTCGAACCAAAACGTCGAGCCCTGTTCGGGTTCGCTCTCCACGCCGAGCTTGCCTTGCATCATTTCCACCAGCCGCGTGCAAATGGCCAGCCCCAGGCCCGCGCCCTCGTACCGGCGCGAGGACGAGCTGTCCACCTGGTAAAACGGCTCGAAAATATGGACGCGGTGCTCGGGCGCGATGCCGATGCCGGTGTCGCCAACCTCGAAACGCAAATGATCGCGCGTGCCGTCCCCGGCGAGGCGCCTGACCCGCACCGTGATGCGCCCGCGCTGGGTGAACTTGATGGCGTTGCCGACGAGGTTGAGCAGAATCTGCCGCAGCCGGGCCTCGTCGCCCAGATAGCAAAACGCCAGGTGCGGATCCAATTCCTCGTGGAGCGCGAGGCGTTTGCGCGAGGTCTCCGCGCGCTTGAGGTCAAACACGCCGCGCAGCAGATCGGAGACTTGAAAGATCCCGGGCGCGAGCTCGAGGCGGCCGGCCTCCAGCTTGGCGAGATTGAGAATATCATTGAGCAACAATAAAAGATGTTCACCGGCGCTGCTGATCAATTGGAGCATTTCGCGCTGCTCGTCGGTGCAGCCCTGGTCGAGCAGCAGTTGCGCCGCGCCCAGGATCGGGTTGAGCGGCGTGCGGATTTCATGGCTCATCACCGCCAGGAATTGTGACTTGGCGCGCGTGGCGTCTTCCGCCGCCTCCTTGGCCCGGCGCAGCTCCTCCATGACTTCCTGGCGATCGGTGATGTCCACCATCGCGCCGACCATCCGCGCGGGCTGGCCCAGGAGATTATGCACGATAAAGCCGCGATCGATGATAAAGGCGTAGGTGCCGTTTTTCCGGCGAAAACGGTATTCCGCCTCCCACCGCGTGCCACCCACGCGCAGCAGATTGCCGAGCTCCGTCAGCACGCGATTCTGGTCCTCGGGATGGAGCAGCTTGGTCCACGCCTGCAAGCTGCCCGCCAGTTCCTCCGGCGCGTAGCCGAAGGCCGCGTTGACGCCCTCGCTCCACCACAATTCGCGCGTCTCAAAATTCCAATCCCACAACACATCCTTGGCCGCGCGCGTGATGAGGCTGAGGCGGTCGTGCGCCACCCGCAATTCCTCACGGGCGCGGCGCCGCTCGGTGATGTCCGTGAGGATGGCAATGATGCCGGCGGCCTGGCCCTGGGCGTTGTTGTAACGAAACACGCGGGCCTCGACCCAGAAGCGCGTGCCGTCCTTCCGGTATTCCTCGCGCTCATGGTGAATTTCGCGGCCCTGGCGTAAATCCTCCAGCCGCCGGAGGAGGGCGGCGCGCGGCTCGCCCTCGGGCAAGCGTTCCCAGTTGGGCCGGCCCACCATCTCTTCAGCCGTCCAGCCGAACAGGCGGGTGGCGCCCTGATTCCAATAGGTAACGGTTCCCTCAAGGTCGGAGCACATGATGGCGTCGGGCAGCACGGCGAGCAATTCCGCGTCGCGCAGCAGCGTGTCCTCGGCGCGTTTCTGGTCCGTGATGTCGTGTGCGGTGCCGATCATTTTCAGGGGCCGGCCGGTGCGCTCATCGGTGAACACGCGCGCTTGCTCGCGAATGTGGCGGATTTCTCCACTGGGCAGCGCGATGCGGTGCACCATGGAATACTCGCCGCCTTCGCGCAGGGCTTTCGTCACCGCCTCGCGGATGGCCGTGCGATCAGCGGGATGCACGCGCTCGAAAAAGAGGTCGTTGGTGACCTCGACGGTGCGCGGCTCGAACCCAAAAACGCGGTAACACTCGTCCGACCAACGCAGGTGGTTGGCGTCCACGTCGGGATTTTCCAGGTCCAGTTCCCAACTGCCAAAGTGCGCGATGCGCTGGGCCGTGGCCATCATTGCCTCGCTCTGGCGTAATTTCTCCTCAGTCCGACCCGCTCCGGCAGAGGCATCAGGTGACGGCACGGCACTCATCGGGAAGTTAAGTATGATAGCGGCGGCCACTGGGCGCAATGGCACAATTCAAACGCCGGTCGACTAGCGTGGCACCCGCCGGTGCGCAACCCGCCCTTCCCTGCGCGAAGCCAGGGCCATCCATGTACCGCCGTGCGAGCCATCTTTCGCCCGCACCGTCGGAGATTGGTTTTAAAACCCGCCCTAGCCCAGCCGCTTGATCTTCACGACTGTCGTAGTCACCAGTGCGGTGCCGGTGAAAGCGCGGATGACCACGGTGTTCGTGCCCTTGGCCAGTTGCGCCCGGAAATTCCAATGCGCGTTCCCCTTGGCGTTCTTGGGGCTCGCGTCGTTGACTTGATAGGTGATCGCTGAGATGCCCGTCGGGCTCGTCGCCGTGCCGCGCACGACGTACGTCGACTGGGAGGTGATGATGCTCTTGCGATTACCGTCGAGGCCCACTTGCGCCGCCGCCGGGATGCGATGCAGGCCGACCACGCCGTTCTGGATGTCGAACATCACCTCGTAAGTGTAATAGGGAATGATGCCGAGATTCATCTGGCCGATGTCCTCGCCCACGGCCTTGGTCGGGCTGACGCCGATTTTATTGAGGCTCTTCACGCTGCCGGTCGTGAGGTTCCAGATCCACTCCGGTTTCGAGCCCGTACTGTCGGCCGAGACTTGGAACGTCACGCCGTTTTTGAGCGCCGTCTTTTTGTTGTTCAGCAAGTCGTCCGGAACTTTGAAGTCGGGCAGCAATTCATACAACGTCGCGGTGGGCGCGCCGGAATCCAACAAGGTCGGGCGGGCCGCCGAGGTGTAGGTGTTCACGCCGTCAGAAATGGAGACATTGAGCGACAAACCGTATTGATCGCGGCACAAATAACCGGAGGGGAAGGTCACGTCGGTGCCGTTTTTGGTGAGGGCGGCCATTGGCACCTGGATTTCAAAACGCGAGCGGATTTGGTCCGTCAAGCCGATGACGAGTTCGCCCTGCTGCACGGGAGTTTTGGGATTTTCGTTGGTGATGTAGCCGAGGGTGCGGATGACGAAGCCGGTTTTCAAATTGCCGGGCATCTGCGCGAGGACCGCAAAAATGTTGTCTTTGCTGCTCAGGCCCGAACCCATGTTGCCGAAAAACACGCCGTGCAGGGGCGGCTTGCCTTCCTTGACCAAATTGTTCCACACCGAGGGCGGAATGCCGTTGCCGGAAGCCTGCGTGATTTTTCCGACATGCACCAAGCCCGTGCGGGCGCCGCCGCCGAGATCCACGACGGTCGAAACCACGTCAAAATAAAAGACCACGCCGCTCTCATAACGCTGCGGATTAGTGACCTTGCGCACGAAGCGGAACGACGGCCACCACTCGGAATTGTACGCGGCGAACGTGCCCGAAGACCCCGTGTCCAATTCATACAACTTGAAATCCGGCGACGTGCCGAGGGAGGCGTAGAAGCCGAGGCGGTAATTGCCGGCTTCATCGACCACATGGTAAAGCGGCACCGAGACGGACTGCAAAGCCTGCGCCACCATCGGCACAACGGTTAGAGAAAGCGCCACCAGCGCGGAAAGAGCCCGGGATTTCAGCGAAGTAGTCATAGTGCGGGCTTTTGTATCACGCTCCCGAAACCGGGCAATCATAATTGCGTGACATGCCGCCGGAATTTTATTCCCGTGTGGGCATCGGAATCTTCCACGGTAAATGTTACCGGGCTGCTTCTGCGCTAGCCCGCCTGCCCCAAGGCCTTGAGCGCATGGCACACCTTGGCGGCTTGGCCTTTAAATCGGTTCGAGATGCGGCCGTCAGCCTGCACGCTTTCCCAAAAGCCGATGGCCCATTGCCATGGGTCCCGCCACTCCTTGATCCCGACGGATAAAGGCGCGGGGAGCGTAAATTCCCGCTCGATCAATTCTCCCTGTGCCGTGGGAGCCAGCCCCATGGGAAGCATATCATAAACCGGTGCCAGACGAAAGGGGCGCGGCAAATCAAAACCAAACCAAAAGGCCAGATTCCCCTGGTGCATATCCGTATTGCCGATAAAATTTCCGAAGCACCACAGTCGGCGCAACGTCGCGGCCTCATCTTGATTTATCAGTCCTTCCGTTTGCAACGCGTTGGCGGCCTCGAGCCAAGTCGTGGCCGACCTCTCGCAGAGACCCGCGAGCAACGCCTCCAAGGAAAGCACGCCGCGCCGTCCGCCCAATTGCGTGCGGTCGAAGCGGGTCACTTCCAAAAATCGGCGGGTGCCTGCGTCCACTACTCGTGCCTCGGCCGCATTTAAGCCGGCATCCCGCAGAATCCGCAAAGCCTGCTCCTCGGCCGCGAGGAGATCGGCCCACCGCTCGCCGGCCGCAGTATCCCGGGGCGGGGAAAACTTGACGAGCACCTCCCGCACGACGCCACTTTCACCACGAATCTTGGCAAAGAATTTGGGCTGTTCGCCGCCAGCTGATGAGCCGGCCACTTCACCGCTCAACACCCGCTCCGCTTCCGCCAAATAAAAATTTGGGCGCGCACTTTCGTTGATGATCTCGAAGGCCGGATGGGTCCGCGCCTGTTTTCCCGAAAGCATCAAGTCTCCGGGAAGATTTCCGCCAAAAGTTAAGAGAAACTCCAAAATATCATCGTCATTCCAGCGACTGAGGTCACTGGGCACATTGGAGATGCCTTTCATCATTTGCCGTGCCAGAGCTCTTCCGGTGAAACCCTGCGGCCGAAGGTCCTGCAAAAAAAACGGCAAACTCGAAAAGAAACCGCCGGGATAATTGCCCTTGAGCCAGGGCGGCTCAGCCTCAGGAAATTCCAAAACAAACCCGCCATAGACGGCCTGCAACTGCGCGCCCGTGCTGATCCAGCCCAAATCTGTCATGCGAGAAATAATCCATTCCGATCCCCAATTCCGCACCGCTCGGCGCAAAGCATAACGCGTGTTGCGCCCGGCCCCGAGGCGGATGATCTGCCCTTCCAGTTTTTTCAGCCACTTGAATGCGGTGGCTTGGCTGACGCCAAACTCCTGGCGAATTTCAACCACGCTGAGCATCCCTCGATGCTGAAACAGCAAGGGCAATGCTTCCCAGGACTTGATTGTGCGCGCCATGAATATGGGATAGATTAGAGAATAGATTAAGTAATAGAATAAATGTCGTCAAATAGTTAATTGAAAGTTACTTATAGAAATATATGCTTGATTAAGTAATAGATAAAATAAAGTTATTATCCAGGCAATAAATGTCTACAGAATCCAAATAATGACCTGCGCGGAATGGCAAATAAATGCCCCGACGCACGCACTGGATTGCACCGCTACTCCCTGTTTTCCAAAGGCTTGCCTTTCACCGGCAAAAATGCTTGATTCATCGTTCTGGCTCAAAATCCAGCCAGCCACGCGTCATGAAATCCTCCGCCAAGGCCAAGCCGTCGATCGTTTCCTTTCCCCCACAAGATGAAGTGGGGCCTGAAATGTGCGGGGCCGATGTCGTCGTCCGCTGCCTCGAGCGCGAGGGCGTGGACACCATGTTCGCGTACCCGGGCGGGGCGTCGATGGAACTGCACCAGGCGCTCACGCGCACGAAGAAAATTCGCACCATCCTGCCGCGCCACGAGCAGGGCGGCGGCTTCATGGCCCACGGTTACGCCCGCGCCACCGGCAAGGCGGGCGTGTGCATGGCCACTTCCGGCCCCGGCGCGACGAATCTCGTCACTTGCATCGCCGACGCGTACATGGACTCCATCCCGCTGGTGGCCATCACCGGCCAGGTGTTCCAGGCGTTTATCGGCAAGAGCGCGTTCCAGGAGACCGACTTTTTCGGGATGACGCTCCCGATCACCAAGCACAGCTACCTCGTGCTCAAGGCCGAGGATTTGCCGCGCGTGATCAAGGAGGCCTTTCACATCGCCACGACCGGCCGGCCCGGCCCGGTGGTGATCGATATCCCGAAGGACGTGCAGCAGAAACGTTTTAAGCCCGTGTTTCCCGCGGCCATCCAGCTCGCGGGTTATCCCGAGGCGCCGCACGCGTCCGACGCGGAACTGCTGAAGGTGCTCGAACTCATCAAGGCCGCCAAGCAACCCGTCCTCTACATCGGCGGCGGCATTTTGAGCGCCGACGCCGCGACCGAATTGCGCAAATTTGCCGAACTCACCGGATTGCCGGTGGCCTCGACGTTGATGGGCCTCGGCGCCTTCCCGGCGGACCACCCGCAATCGCTCTACTGGTTCGGCATGCACGGCACCGTGGCCGGAAATTTTGCCGTGTGCGACAGCGACTTGCTCGTGACCGCCGGCGCGCGGTTTGACGACCGCATCACCGGCAAGGTGGCCTTGTTCGCCCCGAAGGCGACCATCGTGCACTTCGACATTGATAAGTCCGAGCACAACAAAAACAAATTCGCGCACTACCCGATCATCAGCGATATCAAGTATGCGCTCGGGCGGCTCAACCAGCTGATCGCACAGACGCGCTTCCAGAAATCCGACATCTCCCCGTGGATGACGCAAATTGCCACGTGGAAAAAGGAGCATCCGTTTCCTTTCAATTATAAGAAAGGCTCGAAGCACATTCTCCCGCAGGAAGTCATCGAGATGCTGTTCGAGGAGACGAAGGGCGAAGCCATCATCACCACCGGCGTGGGCCAGCACCAGATGTGGACGCCCCAGTATTACCGGTTTAAGGAACCGCGCACCTTCATCAGTTCTCTCGGCCTCGGCACCATGGGCTTTGGCTTTCCCGCCGCCCTCGGCGCGAAAGTGGCCCGGCCCGACAAACAGGTGGTGGATGTGGACGGCGACGGCTCGTTCCTCATGAACGTCCAGGAACTCGCCACCGCCAAGATTGAAAAAATCAACGCGAAGTGCCTGCTCCTGAACAACCAGCATCTCGGCATGGTGGTGCAGTGGGAAGACAATTTTTACGGCGGCGTGCGCGGCCACACGATTTTGGGCGACCCCGAAAACATCGGCGGCCCGCACAATCCCGGCGGCATTTACCCGGATTTCGTCACCATCGCGCAAGGCTTCGGCGTGAAAGCGCGCCGCATCATCAAGCGCGAAGACCTCCGCGACGGCATCCGCGAAATGCTCGCGCACGAAGGCCCGTACCTGCTCGACGTGATGATCCCGTACACGGAGCACGTGCTCCCGTTCATCCCCGCCGGCAAATCCGCCCGCGACATTATTACCGAGCGGGTGAAGTAGGCTGCCTGCATCCACGGATGCGCCAAACCGGGCTGGCTTTTTTAATTCCGCCCAACTAGTCTGGCTCCATGAGCGGAATCAGCTACGTCGTGGATGAGCGTGGGCGTAAAACCGCGGTCGTGATTGATTTGGGCGAACACGCGGACCTTTGGGAGGATTTTTATGACTCGCTCGTCGTGCGCGCACGCAAGCAGGAGCCGCGCGAATCACTCGCCTCCGTGACCCAACGACTCCAGCCTGCCCGCCGTGGCTGATTATTCCATTAACTTTGCGCGGTCCGCCCGCAAGGAACTGGAGGCCCTGCCGCCCCAGCTGGGAGCCCGAGTGCTCGGCAAAATTACGGCGCTTGGACCGCATCCACGTCCACCGGGCGTAAAAAAAACTTCACGGCGAAGAGAATCTTTGGCGCATTCGTGTTGGCGACTGAGGGTTATTTTCGAAATTAACGATGCCGTCAAAAATGTAGATGTGGTTTTCATCCGTCATCGTTCTGCGGTCTATCGGGATTTATTGAGATGCGCTCGATTGCTCCATTTTTTCCTTCCACCGCCCACTTCGGCCGGCCGGGACACCTCCGCTCGTCGTTTTGGGTGGCGCTCGCGGCTATGCTGGTGATGGCGACGGCCCTCGCCCCGTTTTTGTCTGCTCCGCCCTCGCCGCCCGCGGGCCAGCCCGCACCGACGGAGGAAAATATTTGGCGGCTGCTCGAACACGACGCGCCGGCCTACGGTTTGGACCCGCGTTTTGTGTTCGCCCTGGTGAAGGCGGAGAGTCGGTTTGATCCCTATGCCTTTAATCTCGGCGCCCGCGGCCTCCTGCAAATTCGCCCCGACGCCTGGTACGACACTTCCGATGAATCGTTTCACGAGGCCTGGAATTGGGAGAAAAACACCCGCGCCGCCCTGAAGTACCTGGCGTGGTGTCGCGACTACCTTAATCGCCGCCAGGCATTTTCCCTGCCATTGCTCGCGGCCTGTTACCATTACGGCGTGGGGGAAGTCAGCGACGCGGATTTTCAAATCAAGAACCTACCCCGGCCCAAGAATGCGATTTACCGCGAGCTATTTGCCGGAAATGTTGCGCCGGTGCCAGCACCAGGTGCCGCAACCTCAAGCAAATGAAATCAGCAACGCTATCGCACTGGCAAATAAGTACAGTGCCGCGAACGTTCGCAACAAACTGAGCACAAGGGGGCCGCAGGGAGCGGCGGCGCGGATTCGCCGTCGAATCCAAACTGCCACCGCGAGCCAGACCAGCAGCATCGCCACCATCAAGAGCATAGCGATCTCGATCTTCCGCACTGCGGCGGGCGGCACCGTCACCGCCGACAATCCAAGAAGATGCAGGAAACTCGTTCCCGCACACCACAGGGCCAGGGCATAGAGGTTTTTCATGCTGGAGGCAGACCCAGTCATTTCACCAGGAGATCATTGGACTGGATATTGTAGCCCAGCAATACCGCCTGGCCGTCGGCCATTTTGAAAGTAAAGGTCTCGGTGCCATTGCCTTGCTCAAAAACGGTCTCCTGCGTCATCGCCACGGTCGTCACTAAATTGACATTGTTGACGCTCCAACCGGTGTTGGCGGTGGACTTGACCGGGCCCAGCTTGCGCAACATCGCACCGGCAAGCTCGGTAAATTTCGATTGCGGGGCCGCGGCCTGAAACTTGGCGTCAGCCGCCTTCCAGAGGTCATCCGCCTTGCCTTGATTATACAAGTCGTGGAAATGGGCGATAGCCGCGGTCGCGGCCGCTTTGTCTTTGGTAATGGCCCCGCAACCGACGCCAACCAAAGCCAAGCCCAGCACCAAAGTAAGGACAAAAATCTTCATGGGGCCTTTCTCCGGCACCGTTTATCTCTTCCGGTTCAGGGCGACACAAGGAATTAGTAAATTCCGCCCCAAGGATCCAAAGTTACCTCGCGCGCCGGGATTCGCCTAGCATAAAGGTCCGCCAACGGCTCAGCCTGCATGCATGCAATCTACTGCGAGCCCTTTGCCGGAAATGCTGCGCCGGTGCAGGTTCCTGCAGGCTGAAAACCCGCTCTTTAGCCTCAAAATCAGCGAAAATTGCCCAAAAACCATCGGAAATCCCGCCAAAATACATCAAAATGACCGAAAACACGGCTTTTTCTTGTCTCGCCGTTATTATGGTCCGTTTTTGGCTTTGCTGTTGAATTAGGCTTCCATAGGGTCAATTTTGGTCAAAAATGGCCTGATTTTGGGCCTTTTGGCCAAAAATCAACCTGCGATGGCCCAAAATTCTTCTGAAATCCGCTGTTGCACCGCACCCGAAGATTCGCCTAAGGTAGGGGCTTAGCAACTCTTCTGATTGCCTGTCGCGCCGCTTTTAAGCGTGTGCAGGCGCTTCCTGCGTCACTCGCAAAACATTCGTAACATCGTGGACATCAAAGAAATAAAGCAGGTCATCGACCTGATGAAACGCTACGGACTCACCGAGTTCGAGCTGGAGGAGGAAGCTTTCAAGATCCGCCTTCGCCGGGAGCCTGATGGCTCCATTGGTCCCGCCCGCACTGGACCCAATTTTGTGGTCGAAACGCCCGTGGGCCTTGGAGTCGGCGTCCAAGCGGCCCCTGCAGCAGTACCGATACCGATGGCCATGCCAGTGCCAGGCACGCCGCCGCCCTTTCCGTCGCCCCATCACACGCCGGCGCCGGTTACGGAGGAGCCGGGCACGCAGATTATCAAGTCTCCGATGGTCGGCACGTTCTACCGCTCGCCGTCGCCGGACGCCAAGCCGTTCGTCGAGGATGGCGCGGCGGTCACCCCGGAATCCGTCGTCTGCCTCATTGAAGCGATGAAGCTGATGAACGAAATCCACGCCGAGGTCAAAGGCGTCGTCCTGCAGATTCTCGTCGAAAACGGCAAACCGGTCGAATACGGCCAGCCGCTCTTCAAGGTCAAACTCGGGTAAAGATTTTTAGCCACGAATGGCCACAAATTTGCACGAACACAGCCAAGTCTCAGTTTTAGCCCAGGCGTCTGGGGACGTGGCGCAGCTCGCGTGGTTTGGCTTGGCGCGATGACTTCTTTTTTTATTCGTGAAAATTCGCGGCCATTCGTGGCTTCCTCCTCCTCCTTTTTCCGCCCCTTTACCTCTCGCTCCTCTAGCGATTAACTAACTTCCCGCCCTCGCGCATGTTCCAAAAAGTACTCATAGCCAACCGGGGCGAAATCGCCCTGCGCGTCGTGCGCGGCTGCCGCGAATTGGGCATCAAAACCATCGCGGTCTATTCCGAGGCGGACGAGCAATCGCTCCACGTGCAACTGGCCGACGAGGCCATCTGCATCGGCCCCGCCGCCTCCAAGGAAAGCTACCTGCGGCCTGAGCGCATCATCGCCGCCGCCGAGGTGGCCGACGTGGATGCCATCCATCCGGGTTACGGCTTTCTCGCGGAAAACGCCGACTTTGCCGAGATGTGCGAGAAGGCGAACATCAAATTCATCGGTCCGAAGTCCTCCTCCATCAGCCTCATGGGCGACAAGTCCAAGGCCAAGGAAGCGGCCCGCCGCGCCAAAGTCCCGACCGTGCCCGGCAGCGAAGGCCCATTGGAAAATGAAAAGGAGGCCTTGGCCATCGCGGCGAAAATCGGCTACCCGGTCATCATCAAGGCGGTCGCCGGCGGCGGCGGCAAGGGCATGCGCCTCGCGCACAACGCCATGTCGCTCGCGCGCGAATTCGATACCGCGCGGCACGAGGCGGAAAAGGCGTTCGGCAACGGCCAGGTCTATCTCGAAAAATTCATCGAGGACCCGCGGCACATCGAATTTCAAATCCTCGCCGACCAGCACGGCAAGGTCCTGCACCTGGGCGAACGCGATTGCTCCGTGCAGCGCCGCTACCAGAAGCTCATCGAGGAAGCGCCCTCGCCTTTCGTCACGCCGGACTTGCGCGCCCGCATGGGCAAAACTTCCGTCCGCCTCGCCGAAAGTGTCGGCTACCAGAATGCCGGCACCATCGAGTACCTCGTGGACAAGCGCGGCGAGTATTACTTCATGGAGATGAACACGCGCATCCAGGTCGAGCACGGCGTCACCGAAGAGGTGACGGACGTGGACTTGGTGAAGCGCCAGATCCGCATCGCCATGGGGGAAAAGTTGGACCTCGAGCAAAAGCACATCGTCTTTCACCGCCACGCCATCGAGTGCCGCATCAACGCCGAGGATCCGTCGCGCAATTTTGCTCCCTGTCCGGGGGAAATTGGCTTATATTACCCTCCAGGCGGCCATGGCGTGCGTGTGGATTCACACTGCTATTCAGGCTATCGCATTCCGCAGCACTATGATAGCATGATCGGCAAGGTCATCACTTTCGCGCGCACCCGCGAACTCGCAATCGATCGCATGTACCGCGCGCTCTCCGAATATCTCATCCGCGGCATCGCCACCACCATTCCCTTCTGCCGGGCGGTGATGCTCGATCCGATTTTCCGCCAGGGCCACGCCACCACCCGCTACGTGCAGGACTTCATCAACCGCTCGCCCGCCGAACTCTTTTCCAACAACCAACACCCGCCGCCATGACCGACAAGCGCATCGATCCCAACGGCGAAGCCGACGACTTCCAGGCCGGCGGCGCCGCCTCGGTTTTGCACGACGAGATCAAGATCGCCATTCCCGTCGTCGCCAGCATCGTGCGGCTATCCACCCTCGAAGTGGAGGGCGTGCACGCCGTCGGCTCCGACGGTTTTGTGGATGGCTTGGTGGAAATGCTCTCCAAGCGCGAGAGCGACCGCGGCGTAAAAGTGTCCGAGGACGAGCAGCGCCGCTACTTGATTGAAATTCACGTCGTGCTGCGCTTCGGCGCGGAGCTGGGCAAGGTCGCGCAGAAAATTCAGGCCAACGTGCGCGCCAAAGTTGGCCACATGACCGGCAATCCCGTGGCGAAGATCGACGTCATCGTCGAAGGCGTGCGGCTGGATTCCGCCTCCGATCCCGGCGTGGACTGGCACACGGAGCCGCACACGGACTAGGAAAAGATGAAGGATGAGGGATGAAGGATGAATCAAATCGCCGCCCCTTCATTTTGAATTTTCAATTTTGAATTTTGAATTCCTCCCATGCTCCCGTTCCTCCACCCGTTTTCCGCCGCCTTTCTCTCCGCCGTGGCGCCGCTGACGGTGGAGCCGGACGCAGATTCCTATATTGTCCTGCCGCATTCCGGGCGCGGACTTATGGCTATGGCGATTCTCGTCCTGGTGCTTTTGCTGGTGGTGCTGCGCATGTTTTTCCGGTACCGCAACCGCCCGCTCGATGTCTTCACCAACACCTCCGGCAGCGTGCGCGTCTCCCGCTCGGCGCTCGCGGACCTGGTGGAAAATGCCGCCTTGCAATACGGTGTGGTCGCGCGCCCGCGCGTGGCCTTCACCCGCCGCTCCGGCCAATTGCATCTGGACGTGCGGCTAAAACTCGCCGCCGGCCAGCGGCTCCCGGATTTTTCCGCGGGCCTGCAAGCCCATCTCACGAACACGTTGCGCGAGTCTTTTGGCCTCGAAGCGCTCGGCGGCATCCATCTCACAGTCACCGGCTTCAAGGGCCGCGCCATGATCGATGCGCCCGATGCGCCGGAATTTTCCCGCGTGGTCCCGCCCGCCGCCGCCGCGCCCGCTACGAAGCCCGTGGCCGGCAATGATTTTTTCACGCGCTAACCGCCGGCCTTTATGCCTCCGGCCGTTCATCACGCGCTCGTTTTGAATCTGCACCAGCCGGGCGGGAACCTCGCCGCGTTGCTGGATCAGCCCAACCCCCGAGGCGAGGACGGCTGGGAGGGCAAGGAAATCCTCTTCGCGCTCGACCGCATCGCCCGCTCGCTGTGGGCCTACGATGACCTCGGCCGCGTGCACCTCGCCTGCTCCGGCACGCTGCTGGAAACCCTCGCCGACCCTGCTTTTCAGGCCAAGGCGTACGGCGTCGTCAAATGCGGGGACCTGCTCTGGCACTGGCAAAACCGTCGACTCATCGAAATTCTCGGCACCGGCTATTATCATCCCGTATTACCGCTTATTCCGGAGGCGGACCGTGAGCAGCACCTGGCGCGCTGGCAGGCGCTGGCCGCCCATCTGTTTTCGCGCCATGATTTCAGCGGCTGCTGGCCTCCGGAAATGGGCTTTAGCATGGAGCTGATCCCGTTGTTGAAGCGCCTGGGTTATGACTATGTTATCGTGGACAGCGAAAATGTCACCGCCGTGGACACGATGGACTGGCCCACCCTGCGCTATCGCCCGCACTGGGCCGAATACGAAGGCGAGCGAATCATGGTGGTTGTGCGCGACCGCCAATTATCCGACGCCCAAGAATCCGGCCTCGATGTGGGTTGGTTCGTCCGTGAGGTCACAGAGCGCACGCGGCACTGCGACTTCGAACCGCTCGTGCTCACCGCCACCGATGGCGACAACGGCGGCTGGTTCCGCAATTTCCGCGAAGGCTCCAATTTTTGGTCCGGCTTTTACCAGCCGCTGCTCGAGGCGGCGCGGCGGAACGAGCACAATATTCGCCCGTGTTTCATCCACGACTACATCCGCCAGCACGGCGTGCACGGCCGCGTGCAGGTCGAGACCGCCGCGTGGAACACCGGCTGGCATCATGGCAAAGAGTTTGTGCAATGGACTGGCTCAGACGCGCAAAAGGCCGCGCTCGCCCGCGTACAGAAATTTAGCGCGGAATTTCACCGCGTGCTGGACCGGGCGCCCAAGAGCGGCCCCGCGCGCGACGCCTTGGAACAAGTGCACTGGCGTCTTTTGCGCGCGGAAACGAGTTGCCACTTCTTCTGGGGCGAGGCGTGGGTCTCGCGCTGCCATCAAGACCTCGACGATGCCTCGCGGCTTTTGGAAAGGATGAAGGAGGAAGGATGAGGGATGAAAACAAGGATGCACGATGCAGGATGAAATCTTCGTCCGTCTCTGATCCCTTTTGTTCGAAAAAACCTTGAAAAATCCCCGCCCCGCATCACGCCCCATCCTTCATCCTTCATCCTTCATCCTTCATCCTTCATCCTTCATCCTTCATCCTTCATCCTTCATCCTTCATCTCATTTTCAATTTTGAATCTCCCACTCTCCCCTATGCCGCGCCTTTTCCTTATCCGCCACGGTGAAACTGAATGGGCCCGCGAAGGCCGCCATACGTCGCGCACGGATCTGCCGCTGACGGACCGCGGGCGCTCGCTGGCCACCGCCCTGCGCCATCGCCTCTCGGGTCTGCCTTTTGCCCTCGTGCTCACCAGCCCGCTCCAGCGCGCGCGCCAGACTTGCGAACTCGCCGGCTTCCGCGAAAAAGCGGAAATCGAACCCAACCTGCGCGAGTTCGATTATGGCGACTACGAAGGCCTGACGAGTGACCAAATCCGGCAAAAAGTTCCCGGCTGGAATGTGTTCACCCACCCCTGCCCCGGCGGTGAAACGCTCGCGCAAGTGTCCGCACGCGCGGACGCCGTCATCACCCGCGTGCGCGGGGCCAGCGGTGACGTGCTCGTCTTCACCCACGGCCACATGGGCCGCACCCTTGCCGCCCGCTGGCTCGCCCAACCCCCGGAATTCGCCGCCGCCCTGATGCTCGACACCGGCACACTCAATGTCCTCGGGACGCTACACGACGTGCCCGCCATCCAGACCTGGAATGCGGCGTGAGTGGTCAGACAACGTTTTTTGGACAGAATTCACAGAATTTGTGTAATTCACGTCTACCGTTTGACGCCTCGGATTGTTTTGTAAATTCAGTTGATGTCGTCTAAGTTGGATTTCTTCGATGTCCGTCCTTCGCCTTAATCTTGCGGTTCTGGTCGCGGCTACGCTTCTGACCGGCCTGACCGCCGCCCACGCGCAGAACCTTGCCGGCCCGTCCGCCGGCTCGACAGTGGCCGCCAAACCACCCGCACCCTTGCGCGTCGCGGTGTACGCGCATGAGGCTCCCCTGATTTTCAAGACGGGTGAAAAATTTTCCGGCGTCGAAGCGGAACTCGCCCGCGGTCTCGGCGAGGAACTCGGCCGGCCCGTGCAGTTTGTCGAGACGACGCTGAACGACCTCATTCCCTCTCTGCTCGACGACCGCGCCGATATCGTGATGTCCGGGCTGTCGCTCTCGAAGCTGCGCGAGGTGCGTGTGGCATTTTGCGTGCCGTACTTGCGCTCCGGCCAGGTGCCGTTGTGCCGCCGCGGAGAATTGGCGACGTATAACAACAATGAGGCCTTCTTCAACTTGCGCAGCACCATCGGCGTGGTCGGCAACACCACGGCGGATGTGCTCGTGCGTTCTGAATTCACCTACGCGCACGTCGTCACTTTTCCCACGCTCGCCGACGCCGTGGCCGCGTTACGCGACAAAAAATCCGATCTCCTGATTTTGGATTATCCGCTCGCCCTCTGGCAAAACGCGGAGAACGAGGCCAGCCTCGCGCTCATTCCGATGTTTTTGAACCAGGAAGATTACGGCTGGGCCGTGCGCAAGGACGACGATGCCCTCCGCACCGCCGCCAACGCCTACGTTGCGAAAATCAAGGAAAGCGGCAAGCTCACCGAAATCGTGCGCAAATGGATTCCCTCCGCGGCGGATGGCGCCATTGGCCCGGTGCCGCTGCCGAATGCGCCCGACGCCCTGCCCGTTCCGACCGTCGTCACTCCGTCTGCGGCGCCTGCGTCCGTCGTGCCCGCCAAATAGCGGGCGGCTTGGTTAATCCACATGATACCGCGCGACGAGCGCCGCGGGCGTGGGCAGCCGAAAAGCGTGCACACCGCCCAATTGCTGCAACCCGCGCAGGGCTAGAAAATCGCCGCGTTCAATGGCTTCGTGGCGCGCGATTTCTTCCCTGCTCAATCCGCGCAGCGGCAAATCGAGCGTGTACTTGACCCCGTCGGCCCCGACCGCCGCCGCCACAAAAACGCCTTTGCCACGGTAGAAGGGCGATACCAACCGCGCCACCAAGCCGTCTCCGCTTTGCAAAATTTCGCCGAAAACTCCGCTGAGTGTAGGCGGCGTTTTTTTTCCATGCAGCGCGTAGGAAAACTTTAGTTCATCCACCTTGCGCCACAACTGCCGGTTGAGCAGTGCGACGCTCCCCGGCGGCGCCCACTCGCGCACCTCGTGGTTCCAAAATTTTCCCTCGGCGCGCAGCGGGCAGGCGTGGTCGCCCGCATACGGACCCCAGCGCGGCAGCGGCGGGCCGCTGTTTTCCCGGCGCGGCACTCCTTTCTGCGGGGCGGGCTTGGCGCACAGGACATCGGATAATTCCTGCAGCGGCTCGGCGGTTTCCCGCAACGCCGGCTCGATGAACAACAGCAACCCGTCCTCATTCAGCCGGCGCGCCAGCCGGCGGGAAAAATCCTCCCGGGCCGCGAGCCCTTGGGCGGCGGGCAACATTTCGTTCAGCGAAAATCCCAGGGTGATCAAATCAAACGGATCGTCCGCGCGCGGCAATTCCCGCTGCACCCAGTCCCGCGCCTCGCGCACCACCGCGTGCAAAGTCAGTCCGGGCAAATGCGCGGCATTTTCGCGCACTAGCGTGCTCAGACGCGCGAGACTGTCGGGCGAATGATCCACCGCGGTGAGTTCGACTTCGTCGGCCAGGCCGCGCTCGCGCAAAAACATGGCGGCCGCCAGGCCGGTGGCGCCGGTGCCCGCACCCAAATCCAGCACGCGCACTTTTTTCGCCGCCGGGCGCCAGTCGCGAAATTCGATGGCCTCCGCCAGCGGCAAACGCGCGCGCACAAAACATGGCGGGAAAAAATACAGCCCGTAAGCCAGCGCCAGGTCCGCATCCGCCGCATAGTCGGGAAATTTTTTCCGGACCACCACGGCAGGTTTGGCGGGGCGCACCAGTTTGGCGGACGGGCCGGTCTTGGCTACCGGAGTTTCCTCCTCCGGTCGCGCCACGGTGAATAAATCACTCAGTTCCTGCGCACCCGCGGCAAAACTCGGCAAGACTGCCTCCGCTTTGTCCGCGGATACACCGCGCTGGCGGCACGCCTGTTCAATCCACCACCACTCGAGCCACGCGGGATAAACGCGGGCCGGGGGCGGGGTTTGCGCACCGGCGTCCATGCCACCGTGACTAGCCTACCAGCCGAGCTTCGTCAACTTGCCACCGTAAACGGCGTTGCGGCCGAGTTCTTCCTCGATGCGCAAAAGCTGGTTGTATTTGCACACGCGGTCCGTGCGGCACAGCGAACCGGTCTTGATCTGGCCGGCATTGGTGGCCACAGCGAGGTCGGCGATGGTCGCATCCTCGGTTTCACCGGAACGGTGCGAAATAACGGCCGTATAGCGCGCCTCCTTTGCCATCTCGATGGCGTCGAACGTTTCGGTGAGCGTGCCGATTTGATTCACCTTCACCAGAATCGAATTCGCCACGCCTTCCTTGATGCCTTTGCGCAGGAAGCTGGTGTTCGTCACGAACAAATCGTCACCCACGAGCTGCGTGCGGTGGCCGAGCGCGACGGTGAGTTTCTTCCAGCCGTCCCAATCGCTTTCACCGCAACCGTCCTCGATGGAAATGATGGGGAATTTCTTCTGCAAGTTCGCGTAGAACGCCACCATTTCCTCGCCCGAGCGCTCGGAACCGTCGGACTTTTTGAAAATATACTTCTCGGTCTTGCGGTCGAAAAATTCCGAGGCCGCGACGTCGAGCGCCAAAAAGATGTCCTTGCCGAGTTTGTAGCCGGCGTCCTTCACGGCCTTGGCAATCGCCTCGAGCGCGGCTTCATTGCTGTCGAGGCGCGGCGCGAAACCACCCTCGTCGCCGACGGCGGTGGAAAGCCCGCGACCCTTGAGCACTTTCTTCAACGCGTGAAAAATCTCCGCGCCCATGCGCAGCGCCTCGCGGAACGAATCCGCGCCGACCGGCATCACCATGAATTCCTGGATGTCAATCGGGGCGTCCGAATGCGCGCCGCCGTTCATGATGTTCATCATCGGCACGGGGAGCACTTTCGCGTTCGGGCCGCCGAGGTATTTGTATAACGGCTGGCCGAGCGCCGCGGCCGCGGCATGCGCGGTCGCCAGCGACACGCCCAAAATCGCATTCGCGCCGAGCTTCGCCTTGTTTTCCGTGCCGTCCAATTTCAGCATCGTTTTGTCCACGCTCAACTGGTCGAGCGCGTCGAACCCCTCGAGCGCGGGCGCGATGAGGCGGTTGACGTTGTCCACCGCTTTCAGGACGCCCTTGCCGCCATAGCGCTGGCCGTCCACTCCCTTGGGCAGTTGCTTCGAGGAAACGGCGCCGTCGCGCAATTCCAGCGCCTCGAACTCTCCCGTGCTGGCGCCCGAGGGCACCGCGGCGCGGCCCATGGAGCCGCCGGCCAGTTTCACATCCACCTCGAGGGTGGGATTGCCGCGGGAATCGAGAATTTCCCGCGCGTGGATTTCGGAGATCTTGGTCATGGACGAAAAAGCGTAAGGGTGAAAGGCCGCCAAAGCAGCAGGCCCCGCGCCAGCTTGGACACCGGCGCAGAGGTTCACCCTAGGCGGACGCCCGCCCGCAAGTCAATCCATGGAATGTCGCAGTAGTGTCCTAATTTCACCAGAAACAAGACGGCGGGCTGAGGGCAGCCCGCCCTACCCCAGGCAAATGCTTTAGGTAGGGCGCGCTGCCCTCAGCGCGCCGTTTCAAATGAGGACATTACCCATCTCGCGTGCCGAACCGCACATTCGCTTTCTTAGGCGAATAAGGCGGGCCGCACAACTTGTGTGCCTGTCGCATGGGCCAAAAAGAAGAGCCCCGCCGGGAATCAACCCGGCGGGGCGTTCTAACCTCGCGACCCTGCAGGCTATCCACTGCTTGCTCGGCGGGCTATACGTCAGGGTCGCGTCGCGGACCCGGTCATCTGTCACTCACGGGCCTCTGGGGAGGTACTGCGCCCGTTTCGCTTCTCGTTTCCAGGTCCGAAGGGGTATCCTGTGGACTAACCCAAACCTACACCCGCGATGCTGTTTCGTCAATGGACCGCGGATGATTTTTGGGTGAAAAACGCGGTATTTTTCAGGCGCTATAATTTCTCGCGCAGGTACGGCCCAGTCGGGCAATCGCGGCGCGCGGCCAGTCCCTTCACCGTTCCTTGATACATAATATGACCACCAGCGTCGCCACCGTCCGGCCCCAGTTCCAGCACCCAGTCCGCCTCCGCGATCAAATCCACATGGTGCTCAATGACGATGACGGTGTGCCCCTGCTCGACCAGCCGGTGCAGCAAATCAATCAACCGCACCACGTCGCTCTGGTGCAGGCCGATGGTCGGCTCCTCCATGATATAAAGGCTGCGCGGGGAAGGGCGGCCGCTGCGCGGATCGGGGCCGTCCTCTTCGCGCGGGCCGGGCAGACCCAGGGCGAGTTCGCTGACGAGCTTGAGGCGCTGCGCCTCGCCGCCGGACAGCGTCGGGCTGCTCTGGCCGAGCGTCAAATATCCGAGGCCCGTTTCGACCATCAACTGGAGCATGCCTTTCAACACCTTGTGAGCGGAGAAAAATTGCGCAGCCTCGGCAAACGACATGCGCAGCACCTCGGCGAGATTCTTGCCGTTCCAGCGCAGCTCGCGCAACTCCGGCCCGTAACGGTCGCCGTTGCAATCATCGCAGGGCAGCCAGGCCTCGGGCAGAAAATTCATTTCCAATTTGATGCGCCCGGCGCCGGAACAGGTCTCGCAGCGGCCACCCGCCCGATTGAAAGAAAACCAGCCGGCGTCATGCCCGCGCATCCGCGCCTCGGGCAATTGCGCGAAAATTTCGCGAATGATATTAAACGCACCGATGTACGTCGCGGGTGTCGAGCGCGGCGTCTGGCCGATGGGGTCCTGGCTCACTTCGATGACGCGCCGGAAGGCCGATGCCCCGGTGATGACGCGCCAAGGCGCACGCCCGGGTTGAATTCCGCGCAGGCCGAGACGCCGCGCGGTTTCAACATCGCCATCGAGGCGCGCGATGCGGTTTTTCGCGGCGTAGGCCGCCGCGGGCTCGAGCAAATCGCGCACGAGCGTGCTCTTGCCCGCGCCCGACGGGCCGCTCACCGCCACCAAGCGCCCGAGCGGAATCCAGGCGTCGTCGCCTTTCAAATTGCGCAAGGCCACGACGCGCGCGATCAGCCAGCCGGGGACCGCGCCGTTCTTCTCCGGGGTGCGCGCCGGGATGTCACGCCAGGCGCCCCGGCGCGGATGCTTGATGCCCTCGCGCAAAAATTTTCCCGTGAGCGAATTCGGGTGCCGCATAATTTCCGCTGCCGTGCCCTGTGCGACCAAATGGCCGCCTTCTTTGCCCGCTCCCGGCCCCAGATCCAGCAGGCGGTCCGCCTCGCGCAATGTTTCTTCATCGTGTTCAACCACCAGCAGCGAATTACCCTGCTGCTGCAACGCGCGCAGTGAATCGAGCAACCGGCGATTGTCGCGGGCGTGCAAACCGATGGACGGTTCATCCAAAACGTACAAAACACCCGCGAGATTCGAGCCCAGTTGCGCGGCCAGCCGGATGCGTTGGGCTTCGCCGCCGGAAAGCGTGTCCGCCGAGCGGTCCAGCGTGAGATATTCCAGGCCCACGCGATCGAGAAACTTGAGGCGCTCCGCCATTTGCGGAATGACCTCGGCGGCAATGAGTTTTCCGCGGGCGTCGAGTTGCAATTGTTTCAGGCGCTCGAGCAAGGCCACCGGCGCGAGCGCCAGCAATTCCGGCAGCGACCACGCCGGGCCTTTGCGCATCGCGAGCTTCACCGCGCGCGCCACCGGATTGAGTCGCGCCCCGCCGCACTCTGGACAAACTTCCTCCACCGCCTCGGCGTAACTCGGTGCTTCCGCGTACGGGTCTTCCTGATCCTCGAGTTCCACAAACAGGCGTCCGTGCCCGCGGCAACGCGGACACCATCCGCGCGGCGAATTCCAGGAAAAATGTTTCGGATCCAGCTCGGGATAAGCCTCGCCGGTGGCGGGGTCCGTGCGCGTCGTGGAAAACCATTCCGGATTTCCCTGGCGCGGATCGAGCAGGAAGCACGCGCCCCCGCCGAGTTTTAGCGCCGCGTCCAACGCGCCCGCGGCGGGTTTTGTTTCCGTTTTCCGGCCAAAATCGGCGACCGCCACCTCCACGTCGTGCTCGCGATAGCGGTCCAGCTTTTGAAATTTGTCCACGGGCGTCAGCGCGCCATCGCAACGCAGCAGTTTGTAACCGTGGTTGCGCGCCCAATCGGCGAGCGGCTGGTGATGGCCCTTGCGCCCGCGCACCAGGGGCGCGAACAAATAAAGATGCGGCGCACCCCCCCGCCGCTTTAATTCCGTGCGGAAACGCCGGGCGATTTCCGCGTGGTTCAACGCGATGAGCGGAAGTCCCGTCTTCAAACTGTGCTGCACGCCGAGCCGCGCGTAGAGCAGCCGCAGGTACGGCGCGACCTCCGTTACCGTGGCCACCGTGCTCTTGCGCCCGCCACGCGTGACGCGCTGCTCGATGGCGACCGTCGGCGGAATGCCGGTGATCAAATCCACATCGGGCCGCGGCATCTGTTCGACAAATTGGCGCGCGTACGACGACATGCTCTCCAGAAAGCGCCGCTGCCCTTCCGCAAACACGATGTCAAACGCCAGCGACGATTTACCGGACCCCGACACGCCCGTGACCACGGTGAATTCGCGGCGAGGCAAGGTCACCGAAATATTTTTCAAATTATGTTCGCGCGCGCCCGTGATGCAGAGCCCGGCGGGGATTTTTTTCGCCCTGGCGGCTTCCTGCTTCGCATTCCTTCCCGCGCGAGTCTGCTCCGGCACCAACGGCCGCTCCCCGGCTTTTTGATTTTCCGCGAGCGAACGCTGGAGAAAGGGCGCCGACGCCGTTTTTCCGCGCGCGAGTTTTTCCGGCGTGCCCTCGGCAACGATTTGGCCGCCGCGCGCACCCGCCTCGGGGCCGAGTTCGATGAGCCAGTCGCAGGCCGCGAGCACATCGGGCTGGTGCTCCACCACGATGATGCTATGCCCGCGTTCAACCAATCGCTGCAAAACCTCGAGCAGGCGACCCACGTCGTGCCGGTGCAGGCCCGTCGTCGGTTCGTCGAGCAGGAGCAGCGACGGCCCCGTCTCGCCGGAAATTCCGCCCATGTAGCGCACGAGCTTGAGGCGCTGCGATTCGCCGCCGGAGAGCGTGTTGAGCGGCTGGCCGAGCGGCAGATAGCCGAGCCCGACGGCCACGAGCGTTTGCAACTGGGCGGCGATGCGCGGCTGCGCTTTAAAAACTCCGCACGCATCGCCGCAATCCAGCGCCAGCAATTCCGCGACGCTGAGCCCATTCCACGTGCACGCGAGCACCGCGGGTTTGAAGCGCTTGCCCTCGCATACGGGGCACGGCACGTACAAATCGCTCATGAACTGCATTTCGACGCGCTCGCTGCCGAGGCCCTCGCAATTCGGGCAGCGGCCCTCGCCGGTGTTGAACGAAAAATGCGACGCCGTAAACCCGGCGGCACGCGCGGCCTCGCCCGCGGCATAAAGCTGGCGGATGCCGTCCCACGCCCCGCTGTATAGGGCGGCGTTGCTGCGCGGCGTGCGGCTCACCGGCGATTGGTCCACCATCACCAAGTCCGCGAATTTCACGGGCAATTTCACCGACGCGATCGTGGCTGGCTCGCTCGCGGGCTGGCCGAGAAACGCACGCAAACCCTGATAAATCCCATGCTCGAGCAGCGTGCTTTTGCCTGAACCCGAAACCCCGCAAAAGCCGACAAATCGTCCTAGCGGAATCGTCACATCCAGGTTGCGCAAGTTGTGCAAGGTGACCCCGTGCAACTCGAGCGATTTCGCACTTTGCACCGGCCGCCGTTTTTCAGGCGGCGGCAAAATTTTTCGGCCGCTTAAATATTGGCCGGTCAGGCTGTCCTTCGCCTTCACCATGCCCGCCGCCGGCCCGCTGTAAACAACGCGCCCGCCGCGGCGGCCGGGCTCCGGCCCGATTTCCACCAAATGATCGGCGGCGCGCATCACGGATTCGTCGTGCTCGACGACCACCACGGTGTTGCCCTGGTCGGCCAGCCGTCGCAAAATCCCGATGAGCCGGTGAATGTCGCGCGGATGCAGGCCAACGCTCGGCTCGTCGAGCACGAACAGCGTTTCCACCAGCGCGGAACCAAGGCACGTGGTGAGATTCACGCGCTCCGTCTCGCCGCCGGAGAGTGTGCGCGTGGGCCGGTCGAGCGTGAGATAACCGAGCCCGACTTCGCGCAAGTAGCGCAGCCGGGAGAGAATGCCTTCGATGGCCAAATCTTTTTGCTCGGTGCGCGCCCCGGCGCGTGTTTCACCGCCGCTTTTCTCCAGCAGCGCCAGCAATTCGTCGATGGGCGTCTGGTAAAGTTGCGGCAGCGTGCGGTCGCGCCATTTCCACCACAACGCCTCGGCCTGCAGGCGCGCGCCGCCGCAGTCGGGGCAGGTCGTGTACGTCCGGTATTTCGACAAAAACACGCGCACGTGCATTTTATACGTGTTGCTTTCGAGCCACTTGAAAAAACGCCGCACGCCGTACCACGCCTTGGGCCACTCGCGCCCGTTCTCACCGTAGCCCGGCTCGCCTTCCATCACGAAACGCCGGTGCTTCTCGGGCAATTCCTGCCACGGAATGTCCGACGGCACCTTGAATTTCGCGCACGCGCGCAGCATGTCGCGCTGGCTCTCGCTGTAAACTTCGCCTTGAAACGGCCGGATGACGCCGCCCGCAATCGTCAACGCCGGATTCGGTATCACCAGCCGCTCGTCAATTTCGATCACGCGTCCGAAACCACGGCACTTCGCGCAGGCGCCTAAGGGAGAATTAAAGGAAAATAATCCCGGCACGGCCGGACGAAAGCGCCGGCCCGTGTGCGGCGAATGCAAGCCCTCGGAAAAGCGCCCAAGTTCCGCGCCGTTTTCCTCGAGCAACCGCAGCGCGCCTTGCCCAAAATGCAACGCCGCACGGGCCGCCTCCAAAAAGCGCAGCGCGTTTTCCTCGGTGAGCGGCAGGCGGTCCTGCACGACCAGCAACGTCGTCGTCACCGGCAGCAGCGCCGCCTCCTTTTCCAAATCTTCGAGCTTCGTCAAATGCGGCGCGGTGCTAATGGAATCTTCTCCCTCGTCGACCGTTACGACGCGTGTGTAACCCTGCGCCTTCAATGGGCCCAAAACTTCCGGCCACGCCAGTTGCGCCGGCTTTTTCACCGCGAAGGTCACGAGCGCGGCGCGGCCATCCGGCCACCGGGTCCGGGCCTTGCGCCAAATGGTGCGCGGGTTGTCATCTGCAATCACTTCGCCAGTGGCGGGATCGTGCAATTGCGCGACATGCGGCCACCACGCTTTAAAATAATCGCACAACTCCGTCATCGTGCCGACGGTCGAGCGCGAAGTCTTGACAGTGTTCGTCTGCTCGATGGCGATGGAGGGCCGGATGTTTTCAATCGAGTCGACGCGCGGGCGGTCCAGCCGCTCGAGAAACTGGCGCGTGTACGGGCTGAAGGTCTCCACATACCGCCGCTGGCCCTCCGCGTGCAGCGTCTCAAACACCAGCGACGACTTTCCCGCCCCGCTCAGCCCCGTGACCACGATCAACTTCCCCAGTGGCAAATCGAGGTCGAAGCCCTGCAAATTGTTCTGGCGCACGCCGCGCAGGCGGATGGTTTCGGGAGCAGGCATCGGCATCGGGTGGAACTGCACAAGGAATGCAAGATTCGCCAAACCGCAAGTCTTGTGCGACATTGGCGTGAAATCTGCACGCTGCGGCGATGACTTTGCCCGCTTCGCACGCTCCGCCTTTCGCCTTGTTCCTCCGCGCTTTTGCCTTCATCCCTCCTCTTTCCTCCTTTGCTCCCTCCTGCCATGCCCGAAATTCCCGAATACGTTGACGGTCTCCTCAATCTCTCCGGCGCCGAGCCGCTCGTCGAGAAAACGCTTGCCGCCGCGGCCTCGCGCCCGGTCTTTCTGCCCGACAGCCGCATCGACTTCGGCAAAATCCGCGCCGCAGCCGCCATCGCGCTGCACATGCACCAGCCGCTCATCCCCGCCGGGGGCGGCGATTTGCGCACGGCCGCCATCATTTCGAATTTGAAGTACATGTGGGACAACCAGGGCATTGGCGACAACCACAACGCGCCGGTGTTCGCCTGGTGTTACAAGCGCATGGGCGAATTCATCCCGCAGCTCGTCGGCGAGGGCAAGGAACCGCGCGCCATGCTCGAGTATTCCGGCACGCTTTTTCACGGCCTCCGGCAGATGGGCGCGCATGACGTGCTCGATGCGCTCAAAAACATCACGGTGAATCCCGCCTACTCGCGCTGTGTCGAGTGGCTCGGCTGTCCGTGGGGCCATGCAGTGGCGCCTTCCACGCCGCCGCAGGATTTTCGCCTGCATGTGCGGGCGTGGCAGCAGCACTTCGCGGCGCTGTTCGGTCTCGAAGCTTTGGCGCGCGTGCGCGGATTTTCGCCATCGGAGATGGCGCTGCCGAACCATCCCGATGTCGCCTATCAATATATCAAGACGTTGCGCGATTGCGGCTTCACCTGGGTCATGGTGCAGGAACACACCGTCGAAAAACTCGACGGCTCCGGCCTCGAGCAGAAACATGTGCCGCACCGGCTGGTTGTGCGCGCCAGCACGGGCGAGGAGGCCAGCATCGTCGCACTGGTGAAAACGCAGGGCAGCGACACGAAGCTCGTGGCGCAGATGCAGCCGTACTACGAGGCCAAGAGTTTGTCGCGCTGGACGCTCGCCGGGAAAAGCATTCCCCCGCTGGTCACGCAGATCGCCGACGGCGAGAACGGAGGCGTCATGATGAACGAGTTTCCGCCGAAATTCCTCGAGTGCGTGCGCGAGTCCTCCCACGGCGACACGCCTCTGATGAACGGCACCGAGTACCTCGAGCATCTCTACGCGATGGGTTTTAAGGAGACGGACTTCCCCGCCATCCAGCCGCAATGGCAGAAACAAATCTGGTCGCGCATGAAACCGGGCGACGGCCCCGAGAAGCTCAAGCAAACCATCGAGGAATGCAAAAAGACCGACCACCGCTTCAACATGGAGGGCGGTTCCTGGACCAGCAACATCTCCTGGGTGCAGGGGTATGATAATCTGCTCGGGCCGATGGAGCGGGCCTCGTCGCTTTTCAACCAAAAGGCGCTCGGGCCGAAAATCCCGCGCGATGAAGGCCGCTTCCGCAACGCGCTGTTTCATTTGCTCTGCTCGCAAACCAGTTGCTATCGCTATTGGGGCCAGGGCCAGTGGGTGGACTACGGCCGGGAGATCTGCCGCCGCTGCGAGGAAATATTGAAGAATGATTTTTGAACCAACGGCCGAGGATGGCTCGGCTTGGAGGACGGACGGTCGCTGCGCCTGCACCGGGGATGGGGTGACGACTATAAAATTCGCCTCCTTTTCCCATTTATCATTGAGCGTTTATCCTTTAGTATTAGGACATGCCTCTTCCCACCCCCTCCATTCTCACGTCCACCACTTTTGAAATCGCCGGCTGCGCCATCGTGCGGCACGTCGGGCTCGTCCGCGGTATCGTCGTCCGCTCCCCCACCATCAGCCAGGGCATCCTAGGCGGACTCAAAAGCATTATTGGCGGCAATATCGAATCGTACACGGAAATGTGCGAGACGGCCCGCCAGCACGCGTTCGACCGGCTCCTCGTGCACGCGGTGGAAGTAGGCGCCAATGCCGTCGTCGGCATTCGCTACGAATCCTCCGAGGTCGGCAACCGCCAGTCCTCGGCGACGGAGGTGCTTTGTTACGGCACGGCCGTCATCGTTGAAGCCGCCCGCTAGGAGATTCGTTGGCCATTTCGCGGGCTTGCGGTGCCGCCGGGCATCCACCATGCTGGAACCGTGATTTCGGAGCGCGACAGCATTGACCACGGGCACGCCGCAGCCAACCATCCGGCGGTGCAGTCGCCCCGTGCGCGCCTCTCCTGGCAAACGGAAAAAAATCAAAAGGCCCCGCCGACGTGGAAGGTGGGCCTGGTGGTCATTCTGGTGCTGGTCCTGCTCGTGGCGCTGGAGCATATTTCGAATGTGCGGGCGGAAGAGCGCTTTCAGCGCATTTGCGTCGGCATTCGGGAAAATATCATCACCTACGCCGACGCCGCGGCAAACTACATGGCGGTCAATCACGCGCAGACTGTGACCGTGCCGCAGCTCATCGGCACCGGCCCCGGCCAGCTCAAAGTTGCGCCGGAAAATGAAATCAACGAGGATTACTCCAAGACCACCTTTTCCGACAAGAAATCCACCGTCATGGTCCGCATCCCCATCGCCAAGGGCGACGCCAAGCTCCTTTATTTTAATATCCACTGGAAGGAGCGCGGCCAGCCGGGCTTTGTTTCCGACGCCGTCACGGATTGACCAGCGACTGACAAAATGGGCCGCCGCCCAAAGAAGCTTTCGATCGAATTAACAGAATTTACAAAACGGAAAACTTCTTCCCGCAGCGTTCTGGGAAATTCTCTTACTTCCGTTAATCCTGTCCAAAATCCGTTTTCCGCTCAATTCCGACAGCATATCGGGTTCGCGCAAACATGGCTGCTCGGCGCGGGCATTTCGCAGGCGCCGCTGCCGCAGCCCATCTCCGCCGCTGGCGCACCCTTGGACATGATGCCATAGCCGCCCAAGATGACGCGCTTGACCGGCAAGCCCGTGTCCGGGTCATGCGTCAACGGGTCGTCGCGCATGCTCTGCTGGGTTTCAAACCGCCGCACTGGATCGCCCGTCTTTTGCGGGATGGTTTCGTAAACGTAGGTGGCCATGGATGAATAGGAGGGTAATATACTTCAAAAAGAAATTTTTTGCCGGCTAAAATTGCGGGGCCGCCAGCCGGCGTGAAAGCTTATTTCCGCTTTCTTTTCTTCGCCGAAGACGGCCGCACGCCGACGGCCAACCCATGGGCATAGTGCGGATATGCTGGATTTACCATGACCTTGCGTTTGCGTGGCTCGATCACCAGATCCATATCTTCCATCGGAATTGCGCCCAGCAAAACCGTTTTGCCCTTCACAATGCCACCGACCATGCATTCGCGATTGTCAAAACGCACATGGATCGGCCCCACGTAGGGCTTCAGTTCCCCGCGGCCATTGGCCAATTCAACTTCCTTTTGACAAAGTTCCTTGAGTTGCAGTTCCTCGGCGACATGTTCCGGCACGCACAAAAATACCGCCCCGGAATCCGCCAGCGCCTGAACTTTCAGCCGTGACAGCGCGGGGAGTTTCGGGTTTTCGAGCGTGAGGGTGGCGGTGGCTAATCCCATGAATCCTTCAGTATGACAGTTCGGCCCGGTTTATCAAGGACGCATCGCGTAATCACCTTTGCCACTGCCGCCCGCTTCTGCTCAAATCTCCTGCCGCATATTGAATTAGGCACTAAGTACTAGAACACTAAAGCACTTCGATTTTTCCATGCCTTTCGGTGAAACCATTGCCGCTCCGGCCACGCCGCCGGGCGAATCCGCGCTCGCCGTCGTGCGCGCGAGCGGCCCGCTCGTGCCGAAATTGGCCGCGGAAATCCTCGGACGAGCCGACGGGGAAGCTCCCCCACCCCGCCAGGCCATGCTGGGCGGCTATCGCGCGCTCGGAGGTGAAGTGCTCGACCAAATCGTGCTCACCTATTTTGCCGCGCCCGCCTCTTACACCGGCGAGGATTTGCTGGAAATTTCCTGTCATGGCAATGCCCTGCTGGTCCGGCGCATCCTCGATGATCTCCTGGCCCGCGGCTGCCGCCCTGCGGCGCCGGGCGAATTCACCCGCACCGCCTACCTCAACGGCAAGCTCGACCTCGCCCAAGCGGAGGCCGTCGCCGATATGATCCATGCGCGCTCCGAAGGCGCCTTGCGGGCGGCCCGCCGCCAACTTGATGGCGAACTCAGCCGCCGGGTCGCCGATTTTTCCGCAATCCTCTTACAAGTCCAAGCGGAGTTGGAGGCCTTTATCGACTTTCCCGAGGAGGATTTGCCAGCGGAAGACTCGGACGGCGCCCGCCTCCGCCTGACCCTGCTGGCCGGTGAACTGGAAGGCCTCCTGGCCACCAGCCGGTATGGCGACCTCTTGCGCGAGGGTGCAAGCGCCGTGATCATCGGTCCGCCCAACGCCGGCAAATCGAGTTTGCTCAATGCCCTGCTCGGCCGGCCCCGCGCGATTGTGAGTCCCGAGCCAGGCACCACCCGCGATTTTATTGAGGAGCGTTTTCTCGTCGGCCCCTACTCTATTCAGATTATCGATACCGCCGGTCTGCGCGCCGATGCCACCAATGCCATCGAACAAGAAGGCATTGCCCGCACCCATGAGAAGATGGCGACCGCGGATGTTTTGCTGGTAGTGATCGATAGCACCATCAGCCCGCCGACCTTAGATTCAAAATGGCTTCAGAGCGCTTCCGCCGCAACTACTCTTGTCATTGAGAATAAGACAGACTTGTCTGATTCCATAGACAGACAAGGTTTTCTACAAAATTGCACGCATATTCGGCTCTCACTCAAAACCGAGAAGGGCCTCGATCAGCTTTGTTTTGAATTAGTCCGAATCTTGGAACAACGCTATGCCGTCCGCAGCGAAGGACTCGTGCTGACCTCGGCCCGGCATACGGATGCGCTTCGTCGCGCTCGCACTGGCGTGCTGGCGGCGATGGAAAAGTTGGATGGGCCGCAATCCACCGAGCTTCTGGCCAGCGACCTGCGCCAGGCCCTTGAGGCTCTCGGCGAAATCCCGGGCGTCCATTCCGTGGACGGCTCCATCAGCCATGCCTACGAATCCATGCTCGATCAGCTTTTCGCGAAGTTCTGCATAGGTAAGTAGAGAGGGCACGTCGGAGCCTCAAATCGGCCTTCTTCGCCGGGGAAATCTGTGCTAATCTGCGTATTCTTTGGTTCTATTCTCCTCCACTATGCCGCACGGTAAAGAAATCCGCTTGGGTCCGGTCCGGCCGTATGACGTGATTGTCTGCGGCGCCGGACACGCCGGCTGCGAGGCTGCCCTGGCCGCCGCGCGCATGGGCGCGGACGTGCTGATGCTGTCGGGCAACATCGACACCATCGCCCAGATGAGCTGTAATCCGGCCATTGGCGGCCAGGCCAAAGGCCACATGGTGCGCGAGATCGATGCCCTCGGCGGCGAGATGGCCGTGAATGCCGATGTTACGGCCATTCAGTTTCGGCTGCTCAATGCCTCGAAGGGCCCAGCCGTCCAGGCCCCGCGCGCCCAGTGTGACAAAAAGGCCTACCAGTTCCGCATGAAGCATGTGCTGGAATTACAGGAGCATTTGACACTTTTCCAGGCCCTGGTCACGGCCCTGATTTTTAAGGGCGACGCCGTGGTGGGTGTCCGCACCAACCTGGATCTGGAGTTTTACGGCAAAACGGTCGTGGTGACGACCGGCACGTTTCTGCGCGGCCTCATGCACATCGGCCGCAATAAGAATGAAGGCGGCAGGCTGGGGGACTTTTCCGCCAAGAGTCTCTCGTCGAGCTTTGTTGAAGCCGGGATCGAGCTTGAGCGCCTAAAGACCGGCACGCCGCCGCGCATCCTGGGTGGTTCCATTGATTACACCAAGTGCCGGGAACAACCCGGTGACGCCAAGCCGACCCTCTTCGCTTTTTACGACACCCGCTACGGCATCGACTCCGAAATGTTCCACGTGGAACAATCCAGCAAGGGCACTAAGGCGACTGAAGCGACTGAGGGCGGTGAGGGAATCAAGGGTGGGGCGGAATCCAATGAAGCTGGGGCTTCGAAGCCTCAGTCGCCTCAGCATCCTCAACCCCTTCAGTCGCCTCATGCTGCTCAGTCGCCAGCCGCCTCCTTTCCCAACTTGTTCCACGTGGAACATCGGCCGGGTCAGGAGCTCCTGGGCTGGCGGCCGGGCCAAAACCAGGTGTCGTGCTGGATTACCGATACCGGGCCCGACACCGCGCGCATTGTGCGCGACAATCTGCACCTCTCCGCCATGTATGCGGGCGAAATCGAGGGTGTTGGCCCGCGGTACTGTCCGTCCATCGAGGACAAATTCGTGCGCTTCGCCGACAAGCCGACGCACCGGCTTTTCCTCGAGCCCGAAGGCCGCAACACCGACGAATGGTACATCAACGGGCTTTCGACTTCTTTGCCCTTCGAGGTGCAGATGCAACTCCTGCACAGCATTCCCGGCCTGGAGCGAGCGGTGCTGTTGCGGCCGGCCTATGCCGTCGAATACGATTTCGCGCCCCCCACCCAGCTTCACCCCTCGCTGGAATCAAAAAAGGTGTCTCATCTTTTTTTCGCTGGACAAATTAACGGCACCTCGGGGTATGAAGAAGCGGCCAGCCAAGGGCTGATCGCCGGCATCAATGCGGTGCTCAAAGTTCGAGGCGAGACGCCCATGATCCTTGGCCGTCACGAGGCCTACATCGGCGTTTTGGTGGATGATCTCGTTACCAAAGGCACGCGCGAACCCTACCGCATGTTCACGAGCCGGGCGGAATACCGGCTGCTTTTCAATCACGGCAGCGCGGAGCTTCGTCTTCTGCAACATGCTGCCAAGCACGGCCTTGTGCCACAGGTACGCCTGGCCCGCATGCAGGAAAAGTCCCGGCAGGTCTTGGAGTGGGTCGAGCGCCTGGAGGTAGAGCGCGCACCTGGAGGCTGCGCGGCCGACCTCTTGCGGCGCACCATGCCCAAGACTCGCCACGGCCCAGCCGACGAGGATGGGGCAGGGGAGCCTGCGACTTGCGCGCCCTTGGATTTTGCGAATGCCGCCGCGCCTTTGCCGCCACCGTTGCCCGACGGACTGCCATCCGCGTTCCTCGCGCTTTCGAGTGCGGTACGGGAAGAAGTGGTCTATCGCATCCGCTACCGCAGTTACCTGGATCGGGAAATGCGGCAGGTGGAGAAATTCCGGCATCTGGAAAATATTCGCGTGCCGGCGAACCTCGATTACGGGGCCGTCCATGGCCTCCGCGCGGAAAGCCGCCAAAAACTCACGACGGTCCGGCCCGCCACGCTCGCGCAGGCGCAACGCATCAGCGGCGTCAGCCCGGCCGATATTTCAGTGTTGCTCGTGGCCGTGCGGGCGCAGGCGGGCTGACGCAGATTACGTAGAAGTCCTCTTTTGCTTTTCCCTGTGATGCGCGTAGGCTGGTCGATTCTCTTTGAAAAAGCCTGCGCACAAAACGTCCCTCCCCTCCCGCTGGCACGCCACGGGCGCCGAATTGCTGGCGGCGATGCACCGCGCCATCGTCGCCGCGCGGGAAACCGTGCGGCTGGAAATGTACATCATCCAGGACAGCCCGCTGGCGCAGCATTTTCGCGCCGCCCTGGTGGCCGCCGCCCATCGCGGCGTGCGCGTGCGGGTGCTGGCCGACGCCTGGGGTTCGTCATCACTTTCTAATGCTTTTTATGATCCTATCGTAAAGGCCGGCGGCGAGTTCCGCTTCTTCAACCCGCTGACGCCTTGGCGCATGGGCCTGCGCGACCACCGCAAGCTGCTCGTGTGCGACGAGCACGCCGCCTTCATTGGCGGCGTGAATCTCGCGCCCGAATACGACGGCGACGGCCGCCACGACGGCTGGCGCGACCTGGGCCTCGAGGTGGACGGCGCGCTGGCGGTGGAACTCGCGCAAGCGTTCGACGAAATGTACGAACGCGCGGATTTCCGCCACCGGCCTTACGCCTGGCTGGGCCGTTCCACGCGCCAGCGCGCGGTCACCGTCGGGCCGGCGACGCTGCTGCTGAGCGCGCCCGGCTGGCAGCGCAACCCGCTCATCCGCACGCTCGAGGCCGATTTCAATGCCGCCAAAAAAATCCAGATCATGAGCGCGTATTTCCTGCCGAACCTGCGGCTGCGGCACTTCCTGCGGCGCGCGGCGCGGCGCGGCGCGCAGGTGCAGCTCCTGCTGGCGGGGAAGTCGGACGTGCCCATCATGCACGCAGCCACCCGCGGCCTGTACCGGCACCTGCTGCGCGAGGGGGTCGAAATTTACGAGTATCAACCGCAAATACTCCATGCCAAGCTCATCGTGGTGGACGAGCGCATCGTTTATGCGGGGTCCGCCAACCTCGACGTGCGCAGCCTGTATTTGAATTACGAGTTGCTGGTGCGCCTGGAGGACCCCGCGCTGGCCCGCCAAGCCTCTGCGCTGTTTACCGCCGACCTGCAGCATTGCCGGCACCTGGGCCACGAGGCCTGGATCAAATCGCGCCACTGGTGGGAGCGCCTCAAGAGCCGCGTGGCGTACCTCTTGCTCACCGAACTCGACCCCTTTCTCGCCGCGTACCAGACCAAACGGCTGCGGTTGCCGTAAGCAAACACCGGCCAAGCTCGCCCAATCGGAAGAACTTATGGGAGAATGAAGCCATGTCAGAAATTCCTGAAGACTCCGTGGTGACCGAGGTGCGAGCGGCCCGGACGGCCATTCTCAAGCGGTTCAAGTACGATGTGCGGGCGCTACTGCAAGACGCGATGCGGCGCCAGCACGCCGCAGGACCGTCCGTGGTTTCGTTTGCACGTAAATCAGCACGGCGCAAGAAGAGCGCGTAATTTCCAGCCATCACTTCGGTTTTGAGCCGTACTGGCTGGCAGATAGACAATTAGCGAGTAAACTGGACCCTTTCGCGTTAGATTCGTCTCTCCACCCGGCAAATTACTCGTAACAAAGAGGCAACGAACAGGTTACGGAACGTTCGTAACATTCGCAAATGCTTGCCCGCAAGCGGCTTAACGAAATAACGCCCGGCTTGCCATATCTGTTATACTGGGCGAAGGTTAGCGTGCTCGACGGCTCCGCCGCTGGGCCGCCCCGAACCCGCCGGCCCAATCCAAAATGAAAACGAACACCGAAAAGAAAATTCTCGTGGTGGACGACGAGCACGACGTCACGGAATTGCTCGAGTACAAACTGAAGCAGCAAAATTACCACGTGCAGGCCATCAACGACCCGCTGATGATCATGGGCACGGCCCGGCAGTTTCAGCCCGACCTCGTCATCCTCGATATCATGATGCCGGAATTGAACGGCATCCAGATCTGCCGGATGCTGCGCGCCGACCCGCTGATGAAAGAAGTGCCGATTATTTTCCTGACCGCCCGCGGCGAGATCGAGGACCGCGTCAAGGGTTTTGAAACCGGCGCGGACGACTATGTGTCCAAGCCCTTCGACACGCGCGAGCTGCTCTTGCGCATCCAGGCGATGTTCAAGCGCCTCGGCCAGCAAAACGGCGCCATGAGCGAAAAAACCCTGAATATCGGCGGCGTGCTGGTGGACATCGAAAAACACCGGCTGGTGGTGCGCGAGGCGGAAGTCGAACTGACGGCGACGGAATTTCGCCTGCTGCGGTTGCTGATGGAGCGCAAGGGGCGCGTGCAAAGCCGCGAAAATCTGCTGGTCAATGTATGGAACTATGAGGCCGACATCGAAACGCGCACAGTGGACACGCACATCCGCCGCTTGCGCGAAAAGCTCGGGCCGGAGGCGGACATTATTGAAACCGTGCGCGGCGTGGGCTACCGGGCGGTGGATGTGTAAAGTTATTTGCGCTCAGCCCGCGAGCAAGGGCACCACCCGAATTTCTCCGTCCATACTCAAATCACCTGGTTTCGTAGCGCGGGGCTTTAGCCCGTGCGCTGTGAGGCAGAAACTGAAAACCGTGCGCGGGCTAAAGCCCCGCGCTACCAAATACACTCACACCGCCAGTTTCGCGTTCCCTTTGCGGGCAATCCTGATTTCCTAGCCGTCCATGTGGGAAGCCTTCGCTCTGCTGTTCCTCGTGGTCGCTGCGGCACTCGCCTGGCGGCTGCGCGCCTTGCAGCGGGCCTTGCGCGACCTGGCCGACGCCGCCGAATCCCGCACGCCGCTGATTGCGGAATCCGGGCGCGCCCTGCGCCAGCGGTTTCATTTGGCGCGGCTGCACACGGCCCTCAATGATCTCGTGGCCCGCCATGCGCAGGCCAGCCGGCAGGAGCAAGGTTATCTCGCGCAGATTGAAGCGACGCTCGGTAACATCAAGGAGGCTGTCCTCATCATCAACGCCGGCCAGCGCGTCATGCTCGCCAATGCCGCGGCGGCGGAACTGCTCGGGGCCGAACGCGTAGCACCGGGCCAGCGCCTGGAATCCGCGGTGCGCGGGGCCGACTTGCTCGATTATATTTATCGCACCGTGCAGGGCGAGAGCCTGCCGCGCGCGGAATTCGCGCTGCCGCGCGGGCGTGAGCAGACGCTTTGGCTCGAACTCTCCGGCGCGCCGGTGGCCGAGGCCGGCCCGGACGGCCAAAAGTTATTCCTGTTCGTGCTGCACGACATCACGCGCTTGAAGAATCTGGAAAACGTGCGCAAGGAATTCGTTGCCAATGTCTCGCATGAATTGCGCACGCCGGTGACCATCATCAAGGGCTTTGCGGACATGCTGGTCGAGGACGACGCCACGCTGTCCGAAAAGGACCGGCTGCGCTTTCTCGAAAAAATTCGCCGCAACACCACCCGCATCGCGGCCCTGGTGGACGACCTGCTCACGCTCTCGCGCCTCGAAAGCGATCAGGAGCGCCTGGACGCGAAACCGCACTCCCTGCGCGCCCTGGTGGAGGAAAGCGCGGCGGATTTCGCCGACCGGTTCCGCGAGGCCGGCGTGAGCTTCGACTCCGATCTGCGCCACCACAGCGATTTGTTGGCGTTGGATCCGCTGAAAATTTCGCAGGTGTTTCATAATCTTTTGGACAATTGTTTCCGCTACGCGAAGGGCTTTACCCGCGTGCGCATCCTCACCCGCGAGGAGGACGGCGTCGTGCGCGTGACCATCGAGGACAACGGTTGCGGCGTGCCCGCGGGGGACGTGCCGCATCTGTTCGAGCGGTTTTACCGCGTGGACAAAAGCCGCTCGCGCGAGGGCGGCGGTACCGGCCTCGGCCTTTCCATTGTGAAACACATCGTGCAGCAACACGGCGGCACGGTGGCCTGCGAAAGCGAGGAGCGCGTCGGCACCCGGCTGCATTTCACGCTGCCGGTGAAATGAGGATTCAATATTCAAAATTGAAGATTCAACAGGGTGACTCCATCTCCCCTCGGCAAATGATCCCCTCCGGGCCTTCAGTCGCTTCAGCGCCTTGCCGCCTTTCTTCTCCGCGCCTCAGCGGCTCTGCGCAAAAACTTCTTCCGTGCTTCTCCTGACTCCGCCACCTTCCCTAAAAATCTATTTCGCCGCGGGCTTGGGCGTCAGGGAAATTTCCTGAGCCGTTTTTTCAAACGGATTATCGACGGTCAATTTGTCCGTGGACAAATGCCAAATCGGTTGCTGCGGGGTGGGCTTGCCATCGGCCGAGCGCACGGCCCAGAGCGCATCGCCCAGAGGTTTGAGGCTGTCGCCCTTACTCACATAGATGACCGCGCGCTCGACGGTGAGGGTTGCCCCGTTCATTGCCGCAGTACCCGCACGATAGACCAAAACGATGGGCGAGTCGCCCGAATGCATGAGTTCGGCCACGGCGTTAAGCAGAGGTTTCAGTACCGCCTGCTGGGAATCCGCGCTTAGCCCGGACATCCTCGCCATGGAGTCGAGCAGCAGCACGGGGGCAATTTCAATCAACGCGGGCGGCGTGTCGCCACCGGCGAGCAAGGGCACGGCGGTGGTGTTGGCGGAGATTTTGGCGAACCAGCGGCCATTTTGCTTGGTCAACTGGATGCCGGACAACAATTCCTTCGGCAGACCATCCAACGCCGTCAGGCTCGCGGGCACAAAATCATGGCTGGGCGTCGTTTGCGCGGAGGCTGGAGCGCTGGCCGCCGCAGTCGTGTCGACCGCGATGAAACTATGGCTACGGGCCGCGGGCATATACGGAGCGGGTGGGGGACCGCCTTCGAGGTAGGCGGTGTAGGTCGTATTTTCCGCCACAATCGGCACTGGACCCGGGCCAACCATGCCGGTGGGCAACTGCGAATGCGCGTAGGAAAGTGAAAGGGTATCGCCGGTTTTCAGTTTGGTCGCGGTGCGCGGGACATCCACGACGGTCGCTTGCGCGTCCACCTGCTGGCCGTCTTTGCCGGGCGTGAGCTTGACGGAAGTAACTTTGAGCACGACCTGCTCCGGCGCGGCATCCTGCATTTCCTGATATGCGGCGGGCGAGAGCTCGGCCCGCGCGGAAAAGACCGCAAATCCAGTAGCCAGCAAGGCCACGGCCAAGACGCGGGAAGACAAAGAGTGCGGGAACAACCGGGAAAGACGCATCCGAGGAGCTTAACCCATCCAGCACGGAAGCAAAGCGGCAATTGTGCGGTCGCCGCGGGTGCCTTCGCGCCTCCAAAAAGAAAGGCGGGCCGCCTACCCCTAAGCGGCCCGCCACGATTTTCTATCTCGTTGCTTGTTACCCCATCTCCCGATGGAGAGTCGAGATAACGAAGGATTAAACCATCTTTCGTGCCAACTTGTTTCCCAAAAAATTAAAAAATTTGCGAAATATCAAAATGTTCGGGCCACGTGCCGCCCAGTGCCAAAGATTGGCTCGCCTCGGGGTGCCGCGGGCGGAAGGATGGAGTTGTTACCCCAGCCATGAGCGATATTATTGCCGCCTTGCAGGACGCCGTGGGCGCGCCGCACGTGCTGACCGAGCGGGAGGATATTTTGCCGTACGCCTTTGACGGCACGGCCGGCCTGCGGCAAGTACCCCTGGCCGTGGTGTTTCCAGCGGATACGGCGCAGGTGTGCGCATTATTGCGCATTGCGCGCGCACACAACACGCCGGTGGTGACCCGGGGCGCGGGCACGGGGTTGAGCGGCGGCAGTGTGCCGGTGCCGGGCGGGCTCGTTCTCGCGATGCAACGGTTCGACCGCATTCTCGAAGTGGACCCGCGCAACCTCACGCTGCTGACCGAGCCGGGCGTCATCACCCAGCGGCTCGATGAGGTGGCAGCTGAGCACGGCCTGTTTTATCCGCCCGATCCGGGGTCATTGAAGATTTCCACCATCGGCGGCAATGTCGCCCACAATTCCGGCGGCCTGCGCGGGCTGAAATACGGCGTCACGCGCGATTATGTGATGGGCCTCGAAGTGGTGCTGCCTGACGGCACCGCCGCGTGGCTGGGCTCGAAATGCATGAAGGATGTCGCGGGCTATTCGGTGAAGGATTTGTTTGTCGGCTCGGAGGGCACGCTCGGGGTCATCACCAAGGTTTTGCTAAAATTGCTGCCGCGACCGGCGGCGAAAGCCACCGTCCTCGCCACCTATGCGACACTGGAGGCTGCCGCCGCGACAGTCTCAGCCATCATCGCCGCGCGCATCATCCCGTGCACGCTGGAGTTTCTCGACCAAAAGACCCTGCGCTGTGTGGAAGAGTATGCCCATGTGGGCCTGCCCACCGACGCCGGCGCGCTGCTGCTCATGGAAACGGACGGCCACCCTGCCGTCATCGAAGAAGAAGCCGTGCGCATGGGTGAACTCGCGCGGGCGCACGGGGCGCTCCTGGTCCGCCGCGCGGCGGATGCCGCAGAAGCGACCCGCCTGGCCACCGCGCGCCGCAGCGCGTTTTCCGCCCTCGCACGCCTGCGGCCGACCACGATTCTAGAAGATGTGACCGTGCCGCGCAGTGAATTGGCCGCGATGGTCCGCTTTGTCGGCGAAACGGCGGAGCGCCATCACCTGAATGTCGCGACCTTCGGCCACGCCGGCGACGGCAACTTGCATCCGACGTTTCTCACCGACGAGCGCGATACCGAGGAAATGCGGCGCGTGCACCTCGCGCTGGATGAAATCGTGGCGGAAACCTTGCGGCGCGGCGGCACCATCACCGGCGAACACGGCGTCGGCCTGGCGAAAAAAGCCTACCTGCCGCTGCAACGCGACCCCGGCTCCTTCGGCCTGCTGAAAACCATCAAGCGCGCGCTCGACCCGGACAACCTGCTTAATCCCGGAAAAATTTTCGATTGAACGAGCCTCCGCCAGCGCCAAAAAACCTGCTCGCCGCCCTGGACTTTGCGGCGTTGCAGCAATGCATGCACTGCGGCTTGTGCCTGCCGACCTGCCCGACCTTCGTCGAGACGGGGCGCGAACGGTACAGCCCGCGCGGGCGCATCGCGCTGATGCGCGCCGTGGCCGACGGGGAATTGCCCGTGACGCGTGGCTTCGGCGAGGAAATGTACGACTGCCTCGGCTGTCTCGCGTGCGTGAGCGCGTGCCCCGCGGGCGTGGATTATGCGTTGCTCCTCGGGGTGGCCCGCGCCGAGGTGGAGCGCACGGGGATTCTCAATGAAGGCCAACCCGCGCGCTCCTTTTGGCGGACGCTTACCCTGCGCACCTTATTCACGAGTCCGCGCCTTCTGCATGGGGCCGGACGGCTTCTGCGCTTCTGGCAACGCTCCGGCTTGCGCGATTTTTGCGCCCGCCTCGGTTTGTTGCGCTTATTGCCGGAGAATTTGCGCCCGCTCGAACCACTCACCCCGCGCATGAGTCCGCAGTTTTCCGCTGAAATCATCCGCGAACAGGAAAGCCCGGCGACTCCGCGCTACCGCGTGGGCCTGCTCACCGGCTGCGTGCAAGACCTCGCCTTCGCCGACGTGAATCGCGACACGGCGGACGTGCTGCTCGCCAACGGCTGCGCGGTCTTCACGCCGCGGGCGCAAATGTGCTGCGGCTCGCTGCACGCGCATCATGGAGAAACCGCGCTGGCGGCCGGCCTCGCGCGCCGGTTGCTCGATTTGTTCGATTTGGATCAGCTCGACGCCATTATCACCAACGCGGGCGGCTGCGGAAGCCACCTGAAACATTTTTCCCGATTGCTCGCGAACGATCCCGCCTATGCCGCGCGCGCCCGGCGCTGGGACGGCCTGGTCAAGGACATCCATGAGTGGCTGGCGCATATCGGCCTGACGCCGGTGGCCGCCGCTTCTGGACCAGCGGCGGAAGCCGTCGTCGTGGCCTATCACGAAAGCTGCCATTTGTGTCACGGGCAAAAAATTTCCGCCCAACCGCGAGAAATTTTGCGCGCCGTGCCGGGGGTGCAACTCGCCGCGTTGCGCGAAGCCGATTGGTGCTGCGGGAGCGCGGGCACCTACAATCTCACGCATCCGGAAGCAGCGGAAAAATTGCTCACGCGCAAACTCGGCCATCTCGCCGCAACGCACGCGTCCGTCGTGGCCACGGCCAACCCGGGCTGCCATTTGCAGCTCGAAAACGGCCTGCGCGTGCGCGGAAAATCTGCGAGCGTGCGCGTGGCGCATCCGGTGTCCCTGCTGGCCGCGGCCTACCGCGCCGCCGGACAGGTGCCGGGGCGGTGAATGTTTTGACAAACCAGCGCCCCCCGCGCCAACGTGAGCGGATGCACGCGGGCAAATTCATCGGCGGAGGTTTGCTGCTCGCCGTTTTATTTGCCGGTTGCGGCGGAAAAAACTCGGGCCCAACCACGGCGCCGGCGGCCGCCACCGGCCCGGCGGTCGGAGAAATCCCGGTGACCCAGGACTTTGGTGTGCAGGTCGTGCAATTTATCGCGTCGGACTCGATGCGCTACAATGGCAATCACTTTTCCGTGCCCACCGGCCAGCCGGTGCGCCTCGAATTAAAAAATACCGGGCGCACGTCGCGCGAGGTGATGGCGCATAATGTCGTCGTCTTGCAGCCGGGCACCGACCTGGCGGCGTTCGACCTGATCGCGGTGACGGCCAAAGCTGAAAATTATCTGGGCGCGGCGCAACTGGACGCCGTGGTCACGCACACGCCCCTGGCCGGGCCCAACCAGACGGTGCAGGTGGAATTTACGGCCCCCGCGCCCGGCGACTATCCGTTCCTGTGCACGTTTCCCGGTCATTTTGTCGCGGGCATGCAAGGCACGATGACTGTAACTCCCTGACCCGCGCTTGATTGGCACGCGCTGTGCTTTTGAAGATGCAGCCAGAGGCCGGGTCGCCGCCTTGCCGGGCGGGCGTCGCGTCTCTGAAAATTATCTGCCATGAAAAAGTCTGTGTACGTCGGCAACCTGCCTTTTTCCGCGACCGAAACCGAGATTCATGATTTGTTCACGCCCTTCAGTGCGGTGCACGGCGTGAAAATCATCCTGGACCGCGCGACGGGCCGCTCGCGCGGTTTTGCGTTTGTCGAGGTGGATGCCGACAAGGCCGAGGCCGCCATCAAGGGGCTCGACGGCAAGCCGATGAAAGACCGCCCGTTAAAAGTGAACGAGGCGAAATTCCGCTCGCCCGCCGCCGCCGTGTAAGCGGATCCACCTCGGGCACGGGAAATCGCCGGGGAAAAATTGCGGCGTGACAAAACGCGCGCAATTTCATTAGTCGCAGGCACCCCCTTGGGTTACCCCATGCCCCCTGCCAACCGCTCCCGCCTGTTTGCCGCCAGTTGCGTCGCCCTGATTGTCACCGCCATGAGTTTCGCCATCCGCGGCGGCACCATGGGTGAGATCGGTGCCCGCTTCACCCTCCGTAATGAAGCGCTCGGCTGGATTGACGGCGCGGCCTTTTGGGGCTTCACCCTCGCGATGGTGGTCGGCGGCCCGCTGTGTGACATCGTCGGCATGAAGCGCGTGGCCGGCGCGGCGTTTGTGTGCCATCTGGCGGGCTTGCTGGTTACGATTTTTGCGCAAGGCTTCTGGTCCTTGTATGCTGGCACACTTTTGATCGGCATCGGCAACGGGTCGGTCGAGGCCGCCTGCAATCCCCTCATCGCGACAATGTATCCGGAGGAAAAGACCAAGCGGCTGAATCGTTTCCACGTCTGGTTTCCGGGCGGCAATGTCATCGGCGGCCTGGTGGCCTATGCCATGTCGAATATGAATTTTACCGCCTTCACCCACTACGGGTCGTGGCGCTTAAAAACCGCCGTCATGCTGGTGCCCCTGGCGGTCTATGGCTGGATGTTCCTGGGGCAAAATTTGCCCCGCACCGAGCGCGTCCAATCCGGCGTTTCCACCGAGGCCATGTTTAAGGAATGCCTGCGGCCGTTGTTTTTACTTTTGCTCGTCTGCATGGCCATGACGGCGTGCACGGAACTCGGCCCCAATCAGTGGATACCGAATATTCTCACCGCGTCGGCGGGCGTCTCCGGCATCCTCGTGTTCGTATGGATTAACGGGCTGATGGCCGTGGGCCGGCAATTTGCCGGGCCGGTGGTGCACCGCCTCGCGCCGGGTGGGATGTTGCTGGCCTCGGCCATTATTGCCGCAGTGGGCGTGTGGTGCTTGAGTGTGGCCACTGGCGGAGCCGCCACCTTTGCGGCGGCCACCGTATTTGCCGTGGGGGTATGTTATTTCTGGCCCACGATGATCGGATTTATTTCCGAACGTTGCCCCCGCACGGGCGCAGTGGGCCTGGCGCTGATGGGCGGCACCGGGATGCTCGCCGTGAATTTTGTGCTCCCCTACATGGGCCACATTTACGACACCGAGGGCGGTCCCGCGGCCTTGCGCGCGGTGGGCGTGCTGCCGATTATCTTGGTCTTTGTCTTCGGCGCGCTTTGGCTGCGCGACCGCGCACGCGGCGGCTACCAAGCGGAGAAGCTGGGGAGCTAGGAGCGGAAGCGGAGCAGTATTGCAATTTTCTCCACCCTCCGGCATATTTTTTCGCATGAGCACAGCAGAACTCATGCGGACGGTAGCCGGCTTGCCCGCCGATCAACAAAATAAGTTGGCGGCCTTTTTGCAGCGTTTGCGGATGCGGCACGACGCAGCGTGGCGCAAAGAAATGGCCCGCCGCCTCGACGACCGCCGTCCTGGTCGCTGGGTGAGCTTGGGGGATTGGAAGAAGAAAGCCGCCAAGTCATGATTTCGGCCTACCGCGTTTTTATCGCGGCTGAAGTGGTGGTGGCCTTGCGCAGTTGTCCGAGCGCCCAAAAGAAAAAAGTGGCTGGCTTCTTTGACGCCCTGGCCAAAAATCCCTCCCTTGCTGGAGACTAGGTGGAGTAAGATGAGGTGGGCCGCCCGCTGGAGGTGCACCTTTCCGGCCGCTCTGCGGTCGTTTCCTGGACCGACCATGCCGTGCGAGAAATCAAAATACTGGAATTGAAAAATGCCGGCACTTGAAGCCGCCGAAACTCATACCTTCGCAAACAGCGCGAGGGTCGCGCTGTAGCCGTGGATGAAATTGCGCGGGCCGACGGGCCCGAATTCGCCGTTGCCGAAAAAGCCGGCAAATTCAAACGGCGCAAACGCGCGGGCCACGAGGTCGGCGTCGTGGTTGGGCTGGCCGAAGAGGTGCGTGCCGCGGCCGTTGCAGACGCAGAGGCACCCGCCATATACGGGCCGGCCCGCGAGGTCGGCGCGAGCCTGCGTCAAGTGCTCCGCGAGATCGGCGGTCGCGGCGGCGGCGTCGCGCAACTGGAACTGCACCGTCTGCCCCGAGCGCGGGAACGCGGCCACCGCCAGCGCGCCGGAGCGCGGGTCGCCTCCAATAAGATTTCGTATCAGGAAGTCTCCACGACGGAATTCATCGCGGTACTCGTTGACGGCGAGGCCCACAAACAGATTGCCCTGCGCGCGGGCCCGCATTTCCGCCGGGAGGTTGACGAAAGTTTCCTGCAACACCTCGTAGGCCGGGCGGTTGCCGATTTGATGGATGACGTTGCCTTCCGCGCGCGTGATGGTCCAAGTGTCGCCGACAGGCTCGCAGCCCTGGGCCACCAAGCCCGTGATGCCGACCGCGCCGCCGACGGCCACGCCGACGCCGCCTTCGTCAAATACCTGGCCGTTGAGATAAACCTGGCTCGCAAATTCACCGTCGCGCCCAGCCGCCAGCCCGCCGAGGATGGGCCGGGGCGCATAAGTTGTATTCCAGCCGCGCAACCACTGGTCGCTGCGCATGTGAAACGGATCAGCGAAAACGAGCCATCCGTTTACGGCTTCGGGCGCGACTCCGGAGCGGCGGGCCCAGTAGCCCGCGCCGTCGTCGGCCTCGACATCCGGTGCGTTAAAATGAAAACCCTGCACCTGCGCGCCGGGCAAATGGTAAAGCGCGAGCGCGAGCCCGGCGTTGCCCTCGATTTCCCGGCTGTTGGCGACGAGCGCATGGCTCGAGCAGCCGGCGAGCAGCGGCACGCGCGCATGCACGCGCACCAGTTCGAGCACTTCGCGCGCGTGCGCGTGAAAGGGTGGGGCGAGAAAAATCAATCCCAGGGTCGGCGGCCCCGCCGTCAGGCGCAGGCGCAACGCCGCAGCAAATTCCTCCAGCTTTTTTTCATCGAACGGCCCGGCCAGATGGCCGGCGGCGGCGTGCCCCGGCATCGACTCCAAGGGCGGAATCGGTTCCGCTGCGGGCCCCGGATTTTCGCCACCTTGCTCACTCATGATCCGAGCATGACGGATTTTTCCGCCGGACGCAATCGCGCAAGTGTCATGCCTGCCGCTCCGCCAGACGCGCCTTGAGGTCGGCGGCGGCGCGGGCATAACCGCCGTCTGCCCCGTCGATAAAATGCAGGTGCCCGCCCTCGCGTTCGAAAATGAGGCAGGTGACGAGCGCCTCCTTCGCGATGTGCAATCCATACGCCAGTTCGCCGGCGCGCTGGCGTTCCTCGAGCCAGACCACCAATTTTTCGCGTTGCGCGGGGGAGGAAGACAGCACCATGCGCAGGACGCCGTCAAATTTCCTAAAGTCGCTGTGCCGCACAAGGTGCTCCTTGTATTGGCCCCAGTCGGCCGGCAGCGTTTTGATGCGGTTGCGCATGAGCCAGTCGCCCACGGCCGATTCGAGGCGAATCCACAGTTTATATAGCGCGCGCCCGAATGCGCCCGCCTGGCTGCGCTGCACGCGCGTTTCACCCTCGTAGGCGGCGCCGCCGCTGGCCAGCTTCAGTTGGTTGACGGCGATGGGATGGCCGCCCGATTGCTCGCCGAAAAGCTCCTTCAATTGGGCGAGGAAAGCATTGTACACGCGGACATCGGCGGCGCTATTGCGCCCGGTGGCGAGGACGAGCAGCGCCAACGTTTCCCCGGGCTCGCTGGGCACGCCATTCCAACGACACTCGAGGCCCGCAAATGTTTTGGCATCGGGCGGAGCATCCCCTTCGACGCGAAAACGCGCGCCGGCCTGCGGATCTTTGATGGTTTTCTCCGCCCACGCCATGCCATCACCCCAAAACGCCGCGAGCGCAAAACGTTCGGACAGCGGGACACGGGCCACGCGCACGTCGTGGCCCGCGGCCCGAATTTCGCGCAGGGGGACCACGCCCACCCGCAGCCCCAGGTCGAAACCGTCGCGCGCCATGCGGCGGGTGGCGAGAAAAGCCGGCATCGCGCGCTCGAGCTCGGAGGCGGGCAGCGCCAGCATCGCGCCGTCACCGCCAAAGACGAAGGGCAAATTCGAATGGCCGAGGGCGTTGAAAGTGGCGATGAGGAGCGAACTGCCGACGAGATTCACGTCCTTGTACTGGCCGCGCGCGATGGCGGCGGTCGAGCCCTCCACGTCCCCAATGACGAGCACCCAATCCTCCGGCAGCGGCGCGTAAACCTCCGTGCGCGTGACATCGGCGAACGACGGGCAGACCGGCACGGCGGCGTAAAAAGCGAAGGGATCGGCAGCAGCAGACACGACGATGCCAGCATGGACAAAATTTAGCTCCTGCACAAAGCGTTTCTTACCCTACTTCTGACACGCACGCCACACTTGCACGCCCATTCACGGCTTCGGCACCACGCTTGTCTGGCTCAACGCCCGCCGCGCCTGATCCATCACGTCGTGCACGGGCTCGTAGGTCGGATCGAGCTTTTCGACAATTTCGTATTGGGCGATGGCGCCGGCCGGGTTGCCCAGCGCGAGGAGCGTGTTGCCGAGATTAAAATGCGCCGCCATGTGGCTGGGATTAAACTCGAGGGCGCGTTCGTATTCGGTCCGGGCCTCCGGCAACTGGTTCAATTTGGAAAGGGCGTTGCCCAGGTTGAAGTGCGCGTTCGCTGACTTCGGATTCAGGCGCAGGGCGGCGCGGTATTCGGCGACGGCTTCGGACACGCGGTCCAGGCGCAGGTAGGCCGTGCCGAGATTATTGTAGGCGTCGAAAAGATCGGGCTGCAGGCGCAAGGCAGCGCGGTAGTTCTCCACGGCCTTAAGATATTCGCCACTAAAAGCCTGCGCGTTGCCGTAATTGTAGAGCGCCACGGCGAAATCGGGTTTGAGTTCGAGCGCGCGTTGCAAATGTCGAAGGGCTGCCGGCAAATCCTCGGCGTCCATCAGCGCGACGCCGTAGGTGGCATGGGCGCGGGCGTTGTCCGGTCGCTTTTCCACGGTGTCGGCCCACAGGGACGCCTCGGAAGAATAATCGCCGTTGCGCAAAATCGTGAGCACACCAAAAAGCAAGGCGACGGCAAAGGCCCCGTAGAGGGCGCGGCGCTGAAATTTCACGTAGAGCCACGGCAGCACCAGCGCCAGCACCGCCGCCAGCGGCAAATACATCCGGTGCTCCGCCATGGGCTCTGTAAGCACAGGCACCACGCTCGAACTCGGCGCGAGCAGGGCGAAAAAAGCCAGCCCCAGAAATCCCGCCATCGGCCAGCGCCACAGCGCCACCACGGTGGCCGCAATTAATGCGATCACCACTAGCGCCGATGGCCCAACCGCGACCAAACCCGTGGGCAAGCCTTCGCCATAATCAAACACGAGCGGATGTGGCCAAAATGCCAGCATTAGGTAGTGGGCCACCGCGACAAATTGCGCCTGCGCATAAGCCCAGGGACTCACGCCGAGGCCAAAGCCCGCGGTGTCTCCGCGCGTGCCGCCCGCCGCCACGAGCCAAGCGAGCAGCAGCCACGTCGCCGCCAATCCCGCGTAATAGCGCCCGCGTTGCCGCCACGCTTCCCTGAACGAGCCCGCGACGAACGTGCGGTCATAAAAAAACGCGAGGAGGGGCGCCGACACCATGACCTCCTTGCTCGCCATGCCCAAAAGACACGCGACCACAGAAAACCCCAACCACCGGCGCGGGTGCGGACTATCCATGGAGCGCACCAAGCCATAGAGCGCGGCGAGGCAGAACAAACCCGCCAAGGCCTCCGCGCGTTGCACCACATAAGTCACCGCCTCCGTTTGCAGCGGATGCACCAGCCACAACAACGCAATGGCCAGGGCCAGCGGCGTCGCGGCCGACCCGAAGCGTTCGCGCAGCACCGGGCGCAAAAAAGTGCGTCGAGCCAGACCGAAAAGGGTCAATCCCGCCAGTAGGTGAATCAAAAGATTAACCGCGTGATAGCCGCTGACGCTGAAACCACCCGCGGCATAGTTCAGCGCGAGCGTGAAATTCACCAGCGGCCGGGCCGCGACGGTGGACTCGCTTACCGTCGGAGACAACACGACCGGCAAATCCCACCAGCGCGTGAGGCTGGGATTATTCAGAATGGAGCCTGCGTCATCCTGCACAAACGGCCCCTGAAAACTGTTGGCATACGCCAGCAAGCCCGCGACCACCAGCAGGGCGGCCGCCAGCAGCACCTCGGACGGCGGCGCGGCGGCCGTGGGCGGCGGGCGGGGCTTCATGCGATCGGAACCTGGGGCCATGCAGCCTGCCTTGTGCAGGAAAAATGCGAGTTTTGCGACGGGAAACCTTGGCCGATTGCGTGTTTCTCCCACGCCTAAAATCATCGTCCAGTGCCGCTATTTTTCCCCCTGGGGAATTTGCTGTCGAACGGCCTCGAGAAAATGCTTCGCATCTTGATTGTTCGGATCCAGCGTGAGTGCTTTTTCAAAACAGCGCACGGCATCCACGGGCCGATTCGAATCATAGAGAGCCACACCGCGACAATTTAACAGCGATGGGCTCCTGGGATTAATCTCCGCCGCGCGGCCATAGTGGTAGGCGGCCTCTTCGTAGCGCTGCAGGCTCATGAGGAGATTGCCGAGATTACTGTGGGCATCGGCAAATTCGGGCTGCAGCAGGAAGGCCGTGCGAAATTCCGCTTCTGCTCGGCGCAGCAATTGCAAGTCGCCGGCCATGGCGCCCAAATCTTCATAAACATTGCCCAGGTTGTTGTGCGCCGGGGCGTGCGTGGGCCCGCACTTGACCGCAGCCTCGTATTCGTGGCGAGCCTTTTCAAAATAAATGCGCCGTTGCTCGAGGGTGGGCGAGACACTGGCCAGCGAGGCATAGGCATTGCCGAGGTTGTAGTGGGCATCGGTCAGTTTCGGACTCTCAACCACGGCTCGGCGGTAATGCACGACGGCCTCATCGCGCCGCCCCTCGCCGAGCAACACATTTCCCCAGTTATTCTGCAAATCCGCAGTGGGGCGCAAATCCTCCGCCAGTTGAAATTGCGCGAGTGCGGCGGCGGTGGCCTGCTCTGCGGCCTGGGTTTGACCGCCTTGCAGCAACTTGCTGGCGGCGTTGGCCAGTGCCATGCCGTAATTGCGATGGGCGCGGGCATTGCCGGGATTCACCCGGGCGCTTTCGCCCCACAGCTTTTCCTCGCTTTGATAATCGGCGTTGCGGAGGTGCGTCATCCAGCCAAACGCCGCCGCCACCAAGAAGCTCGCGTAAAGGGCGGGCCGGCCGTACTCGCGATAGAGAGCGGGGATGGCCAGCGCGACCAAGGCCGCCAGCGGTAGATACATGCGGTGCTCGGCGATCGTCTGCGTCACCACCGGCATTATGCTCGAGGTCGGCGCGAGCAGGGCAAAAAAGGCCGCGCCAAAAAAACCCGCCACCGGCCACCGCCATACGGACACTAGCGTCAGCACCACCAACAAGATAACAAACATGGAAGCGGGGGCGACTTGCCAGACGTTCGTTATCAGGCCATCGCCATAGTCGAACACCAGCGGATGCGGCCAAATCGCGAGTCGCAAATAGTGCACCAGGGCGGGCCCCTGGGTCATCGCGTAGTCGAAGGGGTCCATTTCTGTGTTGAAGCCCGCCGATTGCCCGCGCGTGCCGGTTTTAAACACCAGCCAGCCCAGCAAAATCCAGGTGCTGGCCAGCAGGAGGTAAAACCACTTGCGCAACCGCAAGGCCCGGATGACGGAACCGGCCACAAAAGTGCGGTCATACAGCAACACCATGAGGGGCGCGGAAACCATGACTTCTTTCGAGGCCATGCCCAGCAGACACGCACCGACGGCCAGCCCCTGCCAGAGCCGCGGTCGCAGCGAATCCACCGAGCAGGAAAAGAAATAGAGCGTTAGGAGATAAAAGAGAGCCATCATGGCCTCGGCCCGTTGCACAATGTAAGTGACGGCGTCGATTTGCAGCGGATGCAGCGTCCATACCAGCGCCACCGCCAAGCCGAGCCCCAGTGAGACGGAACCGAAAGTGTCGCGCAGGCGCGGGCACGATAAAGTTCGCCGCGCCAGTCCAAACAACGTCAATCCGGCCAGTATGTGGATGACGAGATTCGTGCGATGGTACGATTCCACCTCCAGGCCGCCATTATTGTAATCGAGCGCGAGCGTCAGGTTTACGAGCGGGCGGCCCGTCACGGTCTGGCCGTCCGGCGGCGGCGTCAACGGGCCACCATCGAGCAGCGGCCATAAATGCGTAATCGTCGGGTTTTCTGGAATGGCTGGCAAATCATCCAGCACGAACGGGCCGTGCAAACTATTCGCATAGGCCAGCGCGGCACAAACGACCAACAGCACGCCCGCGAGCACAGTGGCCCAGGGGCAGTTGGCAGGGGAAGTGGGCGGAAGACCGGGGGCGGCCTTCACCGTTGAGCGAACCGTCGGCATTGGGGTTTTGCCTTAGGACAAACGTTTTCGTAACAGTCGAAAACGCCCCCGCCAAGCCCCAATAAGAGATTTTTATAGATTTATTAACGTCCCGGAATACCACATAACGGGGTGAAACTTAGGAGCAAAAGCCGGGAAGCCACCCATTGTTCTGGGCGCCCTGCGCCCCTTTCAAACCAGCGCCGCAGGTTAAGGTGCCCTGGATAAGGCGCAGCCTGACCGTTGTAGGACAAACGGCCTGCGCTCAGGCCTCATCTGTCGGCCGATTATTTCCCCGCCGGCGGCAATTCCCGGATGAAGGCCCAGGAAACTTCGGCCGTCTGGCCGTTGTCATAGTGGACGTAGAAGCCGGAGCGGCACCAATCTTCCACCTCGAGTCGATCAAACCGCGCCTTGGGCGAAACTTTATTGGCCCGCCGGATGGTGGCATGAGGCTCTAAAATGCACAACCCATCCTCAAACTCGACGTCGAAGGCATCCTCCCAACTGAGGTAGCGGACGTTCTTGATCGGCGAAAACCGGCCCCGTCCGAATGGCTTCTTGGAAGTGAGGATGCTCGCTTTCATAACCGGCCCTCCTTTTTCAAAATCAGGAGGGTTTTTAGCAGTCTACCCGGAATTCTGGGAATGTCCATAGCTTGCATGGTGTCCAAGTCGACGCGGGTGATCAGCTTTCCATTCTTATCAAAGACATGCACATGCCGGGGTGCGTGGTCGCCGATCCACCAGATGAACATGAAGCCATCGCGTCGAATTTTTCCCATGAACCCTCCTTGAGCGGGCGCCGAGTGCTCCTCACGCCCCCAACTGCGGGCGCTTGGGGTCGGGCCAATCGATGTGGAAGAATTTGCCGCGGGGCTGGTCGACGCGTTCGTAGGTGTGCGCGCCGAAGAAGTCGCGCTGGCCTTGCAGCAGGTTCTGCGGCAGGCGGGCGGCGCGGTAGCCGTCGTAATAGGCGAGGGCGCTGCCGAAGCAGGGCATGGGTATGCCGTATTCGGCGCCGAGCGCAATCACGCGGCGCCAGTTGTCTTGCGCGTTCTTGATCTGGCCGCAGAAATAAGGGTCCAGCAGCAGATTGGCGAGGTGCGCGTCGCGGGCGTAGGCCTCGGTGATTTTCTGCAGGAAGGCCGCGCGAATGATGCAACCCCCGCGCCAGATTTGCGCAATCTCGCCGAAGTTGAGCGTCCACTTATATTCCTTTTGCGCCTCGCGCATGAGCTGGAAGCCCTGTGCGTAGGAGCAAATCTTTGAGCAATAGAGCGCGTCGTGCACGGCCTTGATCAGTTCCTCCTGGTTGCCGGCGAATTTTTTCGTCGGGCCGGGCAAAATTTTGGCAGCGGCCACGCGTTCGTCCTTGATGGCGCTGATACAGCGCGCGAACACGGCCTCGGCGACGGTCGGGGCGGGCACGCCCAGGTCGAGCGCGCTCGTCGAGGTCCACTTGCCGGTGCCCTTCTGGCCGGCGGTGTCGAGTATCATGTCCACGAGCGGCCGACCCGTCACCGGGTCCTTTTGCCGGAGCACTTCAGCGGAGATTTCGATGAGGAAGGAATCCAGCACGCTGGTGTTCCACTGCTTGAAAATATCGCCGATGGCCGCCGGGGTGAGGCCAAGGAGGCGCTGGAGCACGTCGTAGGCTTCGCAAATCATCTGCATGTCGCCGTACTCGATGCCGTTGTGCACCATCTTCACGTAGTGGCCCGCGCCATCCGCGCCGATGTAAGCGGTGCAGGGAATTCCGCCCTGCACAGGCTTGCCGGGTGCCGCACCTTCGAGGGGCTTGCCGGTTTTCGGATCCACTTTCGCGGCGACCGCCTTCCAAATCGGCTCCAGTTCCTTCCACGCGTCCATTTCGCCACCCGGCATCAGCGAGGGACCGAAACGCGCGCCTTCTTCGCCACCGGAGACACCGCTGCCGATGAACCGCAGGCCCTGTGCGCGCAGGCGCTTTTCGCGGGCAATAGTGTCGTTCCAATTCGCATTGCCGCCGTCGATAATGATGTCGCCTGGCTCAAACAGCGCGGCCAGCTCGTCAATCACGGCCTCGGTCGGGGAGCCGGCCTTGACGAGGATGACGACTTTGCGCGGACGCTTGAGCGAGGCCACAAAATCCTTGAGCACCGGAAAGCCGACGAGCCCGCCCGGGGTGTTCGGGTGCTTGGCGACGAATTCCGTCGTCTTGGACGCGGTGCGGTTGAACACGGAAATGCGGAAGCCGTGGTCGGCGATGTTCAGGGCCAGGTTCTGGCCCATGACGGCGAGGCCGACGAGGCCGATATCGGAGGTGGCGGTAGGCATGGGAGGAAAGTGTTTTAGTGTTCTAGTGATTAGTGCTCTAGTGGCCCGCGCCAGACGGGCGGAAAGCGGGAGAACGTTGAGATTAAGCGGCTCCGGGAAAAGCAGAAAGCAAAAAATGCCGCCTTTGCGCAGTAGTTCAGTAGCGCTCGCCGTCACCCATTCGCCTTGTTTGCCGGAATCAAACCGCCGATAATTCACGGCATGGCGCTGCGCGACACCCCCGAGGGCCGGGACGAACTGGCGGCGTTGCTTGCGGCCATCCCACCGCGCCGAGTGTCAACCAGCGTGCGCAAGGCCGTACTGCGGCAGGCTTATCCGCTCGCCCTTGCCTTCCTGGGTGCCATTTTCTTCATCGCCGGACTGAGTTTCGCCTGGGTGTTTTTTCCGTGGCATTTTTACGCGGACTGGCAATTGCGGGCCAACGACACCGCTACCGCGCCGGGCCGCATTGTTTCCGTAAACCAAACCTCGATGACAGTCGGCGGCAATAAATCGCACCGCGGCACCCCTGTTTTTCATTACGATTTTGAATACAGCACGCCTGGGCAAAAGTCTGGGGTGGGCGAATGCTACACGACCGGCGCGCGCTGGAAAGCCGGCCAGGCGGTCACTGTGCATTACCGGCCCGAGCGGCCCACTCTCGCCTGTATCGCCGGTGCGCGCCTGAGCCAGACGGACGCCGGCGGCGTCTTCATCCTGGCCTTCCCGTTGGTGGGTGGCGGGATTTGTTTCTGGTGCTGGCGCGCACGGCGCAAGACCCTGCGCCTGCTCGAATCCGGCCACGCCGCCGAAGCGACCATTACTGCGGTCGCGGGGACTTTGACCAAAATCAACAACAAGACCGTCTATAAAATAACGTTGGCGTGCGACGCGGTCCTCTCGGGCGAGCCGTTGACGGCGCGGTATTATCAACCAGACATCGTCGCGTTTGCGCGGGAACGGCTGGAATCCAAATTGCCCGTGTACGTGCTCTTTGACCCCGCCCACCCAAAATCTTGCCTCTTGCCGGAAGTGTATTAAGTCCCAAATGCCGGGTTTCGCATCGTAAAATCAGTCCGGCTTTGCGAGAAGCTGGAGATTAGTCCTGTCGCAGCTCCACTGGAAAAATCGGCGCGAGACTGAAAGCCGTGAGCAGGACCGCCACGGGCAGCACTTGGAGCAAAAGCCGATCCAGTGTGACGAGGAGGAGTTGTTCGAGCGGCTGGGGGCTGATCAAATAGGCGAGCCCGTCCGCGAGGCCCACGCCCGCCAGCAAAGCGAGCAGGATCCACGGCGCCGCTCCCGCGCGCTGGAGTTGCCCCAGCAAAAAAGCGCCCAAGGCCAGCACCCACAGACAGTAGTACGGAATAGGGTCGAAGGTGTTGTAGCAGAAATAACCCAAAATCAACCGCCAGCGCGGCCAGTTCGCCGCCACAGTGGTGGGGTTCAGGTGACTGGGATAATTTTCGTCAATGTGTGGAAGGCCGTGGCGAAAAATGGCCCAAGGCAACAGACAGACCAAAGCCGCTAGCGCCGGCGCCAATTCCTGCGGGAAACTTCCTGCCGGCCTCCGCCGTCCACGGCCAAAAGCCAGCACGACCACCAGCGTAATCACGGCCATGGGTAGTCCTTCATTTTTAGTAAAAACGCCGGCGGCGCCAAAAAAAGCCGCCAGACGAAGGTCCGACTTTTCGCCCCCGGCCAACCACCGTGTCGCATAAACGGCGCTGCCGGCAAAAAAGGCGGCGAGCGGCAAATCGGCCGTGCCCACGCTGGCCCACCGCACCACAATCGGCGCACTGGCAAAAAGCGCCACCAGCGCCAGAGCCACGGGCCGCCCCAAGCGCGAACGCACCGCGCCGTAGAGAAAAACAATCAAGCCCAGAAATAAAAAATAACCGGGAGCCTTGCCGAGCGTATCGTTGACCGCGCCCATCGCCGCATAACCGCCCGCCGTCAAAAAAGGCACCAGCAGCGGGTAATCCAAATGTGAAAAACCCAGCGAAGCATCCTGAAAATAGTTTTGCAACGCAGGCAGGGGAGCCGAATAAAGCACTTTCGCCTTAAAGCCCCAAATGGCAAAAGCGTCCCATTCCACCAAGGGATAGGTGAACGTGCTATAAGCAATTAGCCCCGCCGCCCACAGCAACAATACAAGCGATGGCAGGCCCAGCGCATCAGCCCGCGTCAAATTTGGCCAAAATTCCGCCGGCTTCACCCAGCGCCGCGCGCGTCCAAGCCACGCCACGCCCGCGACCACCACGAACAGCAGCAAGCTCAAAAGCATCCGGCTGGGTTGCACGCCCGCGAGCGACAGCCAAAAATGGAGAAACGGCACGCCGCCGCAGCCCATTAAAATCGACAGTCCGAATATTTCCGCAGGCGTCCGGCGCGCGGGCCCCCCTAACACGCAAAGCAGAGCATAACCGGCCCCCAGCAGCAGCCCGAGGTAGGCCAGCATCCAGAGGAGGTCGGAAACAGAGGTCGAATTCACGGGGCGGAAGTGACAAAGCGAATGGAGCCGTCGTCGCTGCGCTGGATGGTCAGCTTGGCTTGGACGTCGTGGGCCTTGAGCCACTCCACGGTGGGTTGGAACGGCGGAAACAGGGGAGCGCCGTCGGGCGGCGGCTCCACGGTCGCGGAGTCCGCCACGTACAAGCGCCGCGGGTAAGCCTGGGAAGCGCCGCGGAAATAAAACATCAGCATGAGCAACCGCTGGCCCGGCTGCGTGTCATCCCAACCGGCGAATTGCAGGAGCAGATTTCCTCGCGGCGCGACGGCATGGAAGGCTTCGTCGATATGCGCGCACTGCGCGTCGTAGGACGCCAATTGCTCCCGATGGCCGGCAAAGGCGGAGAGCATGAAGCGGGGCGCCGCCGCCACCGCACAGCCCAAGAGCACGAGCAAGCCCCAGAAGAAAAATCGGCGTGCCGGCCTGGTTGGCTCCATCCGCTGGTGCTCTGCAGTCATCGCCGCGCATCTATCGCAAATTATCCCGGCCATGGCCAAGCAAAAGCCGGCGCGGGAGCGCGCAGATTTTTAGAACTTCTGCGCGTGCAGCCAGGCGATGCACTGAGCATTCCAGGCGTCGGTGAGGCCGAAGCCGTGATTGCCATAATTGGCGCGCAGGTAAACGACCGGAACGTTGTTCTTGATCAATGCGGCCACATAATTGTCGGAGTTGGCGATGGGCACGGTGCGGTCGATGAATGAACTCACGACATAGGCCGGGGGCGTATTCGCCGTCACCTGTTTTTCATTGCTGAATTGGGTCATGAGCTCCGGATTCGGCGTAGCGCCAAGGAAAGCGGTGCGAGAGCCTTTGTGCACGATGGCATCGTCGTCCATATTGATCACCGGATAGAGCAGGATGTGCAAATCGGGCCGGGAGGACACGCGGTCCACGGGGTCGGCGGCCGCGGGATCGCCGGCGCTGAAATGCGTGGCGAGGCTGCTGGCCATGTGGCCGCCGGCGGAAAAGCCGATGACGCCGATGCGCTGCGGGTCCAATTTCCATTCCGCCGCATGTGCCCGCACATAACGGACGGCGCGTTCGCCATCGTTAAACTCCACAGGATAATGGTAAGTCGGCCCGAGGCGGTATTGCGCGACAAAGGCGGTGATGCCGTTGCTCGCGAGCCATTGCGCGATGGCCGAGCCCTCCTTCACGGTGGACAGGCTGACATACCCGCCGCCGGGAAACACCACCATGGCCGCGCCGCTCGCCTGGCCGTCGGGCGGAAGAAAAACCGTGAGATTCGGAATGTCCTTGGGGCTTTCGCCCACGGCACCCGGCGCGGGTCCGTCCCAAAGGTGGATGATTTGCTTATTTTGCAAGGGCGCTGAAGATGCGCCGGGGGAAGTAGGGGAGGAAGCTGGGCTTGTGGCGGCTGATTGTGGCGCAGCTGTCTGAGCGGTCGCCGGAACCGGCGTGTCCGTGGTGGCGGCGGAGAGAGCAGTCGTTACCAGAGCAAATAAAAATGCGGGGGTTTTCATTGGGAAAGCGTGTTTCAAGATTAAGATTTTTTTCTGACTAATATGCGTTAATTCGCCGGAGGAGCTGCTGCCGTCTCCGCGGGCGCGGGCGCTGGGGCTGCCCCGCCGCGCCGCCCACGGCCACCGGCACCACGCGCGCTTGCCGCAGGTACCGTGTCCGCCGGCGCAAGAAAACCTTTGAATTGCAGCCATTCTTCCGCGCGTTGCGGCCATTCATTCGTCGTGCCGAACGCGGGACTCAGGCCCGACCCGTGCGTGCCCAGCTCGTACAAATGCATTTCCGCCGGCACATGGGCTTTGCGCAGCGCTTCGTAAAACTGAATCGTGTTTTCCTCGCTGACGGTCGTGTCGCTCATCGTGTGGACGAGGAAGGTCGGCGGGGTGTCGCGGGTCACGTGTTGCTCGACAGAATAATGCGCCTCGAGTTCGGGCGAAGGGTTGCGGCCCATGAGCGCGGTGCGCGAGGCGGTGTGCGCCACCGGGTCGGTCATGCTCAGCACCGGGAAAGTCAGGATCATGAAATCGGGCCGGCCGCTGATGCTGTCAAAGGTCGTGTTGCCGGTCTTGCCATCGGGATCGTCAAAGAGCGTGCCCGCGCTGGCAATGACATGCGAGCCCGCGGAATTGCCGATGCCGCCGATGCGGTTCGGATCGAGGCCCCAATCTTTGGCGTTCATCCGCACGATACGGAAAGCGCGCAAGACATCCTGCAACGGCGCGGGTTCGCCGTAGTCGGTGTTGCGATAAATCAGCACGAACACCGCCACGCCGGCGTCGCGCAGCCACTGGGTGAAGCCCTCGCCGCCGACATTGACGTGCACATAACCGCCGCCCGGCGCAAAGATGATGGAGGCGCCATTGGCCTTCCCGGGCGCGGCCGGATAATACATCAAAAACGGATGATGCGTGTGCGTATACGTCGTGCCCTGGACCGTTTCGTTGGAAGTGTCGGCCTTGATGTTCGGCACTCCCTCGGGCCACAACGGAATTTCCTTGGGGATTTCAACGGCGCCGCGAGCGAGCGAGCCAACAAACGCCAGCAGAAGAATGGTCAGCCAACGAGTGGAGTATTTCATGTTAAAACATTCGCCTCAAAAGATTCCCTCCGCACCCGAGCCTACTTGGCGGACGGGGTCGCGGAGGCCGGAGCCGCCGACGTTGCGGGCACTGCGGATGCCGTCGCACCCGGCATCGGCAATAGCGAAGGCCGGGGCTTTTCTTGCGCTTTGGGATCGGCAAAAGTCATCGACATGGTCGCGGGCGGCACCGCTTTGCCCTTGTCGGAAAACCAGTTGGCCACCGGATCATTCTTGAGAGTTTTGAGCCCGGCGACGATGTTGAGGGCGTTGAATTCCGCGCCTTCGGGGCTCGAGTGCGTGGTGTCCTTCGGATACCATGGCGTGACGGCTGCTTTGCCCATTTTGTCGTATTGGTCGGCGACGATGTTGGTAAAATCCACAAAATCGACTCCGCTGGCCTTGGCCTGCTGGGCGGTCCACAAACCGTAATTGCCGAAGCCGCGCTCTACCTTGCCGTCCGTCCATTCGTTGCGCACAGTGAGCGAAAAGAGCACCGGGATGCCGCCCTTGGCTTTTGAGTCGGCGATGAACTGGCGCAGGTAATGGCCGAAAGTGTAAACCGTTTCCGTGCGGCCATTGGCGGCGGTGACTTCCACGGTTTCTTCGCCGATGCCCTCGACGGAGGAGCGATTTTTGACGGTGTCCTTGGCCGGCCCGCCAGGAATATTGATGTCGTTGTGGCCAAATTGAATCAAGACCACATCGCCCGGGTGAATTTGACTGGCCACGCGCGCCCAGTTGCCGCCGGTAGTATAAGTCCGCGCGCTCAGCCCGGCGCGACCGAGGTTGACCACGCTGACTTTCGTGGGATCGAAAAAGCTGGCGAGATGCGAGCCCCAGCCAAGATTGGCGCCGTTATTGGAAGTCGAATCGCCGGCGATGAGAATTTGCGGCAAGCTGACCGCAGAATCAGCCGCCGGGGCTGGGGTCGTGGTCGCGGGGGCCGCGGTTTGCGCGCGGGCGGCGACGACGCCCAGCGTCAAAAGCAAAAGGCCGGACTGGAAAATGCGGCTGACAAAGGAAGGGGTATTATTCATCGGACGAAGGGGGTGGGGAAGGATGAAACTACGGAGACCCGGCCTGGGTTTCAAGTGTGGAGTGGCCCGCGCCCGCTGCCGTTGGGTTGGTCTCACACAAAACCACCGCAGGGATTGACACGCCACCCATGACGGGTATTACTCATTCATAGATTAGCGTTACCCCATGCGCGTCTTTTTTCACCATCCGGACCGCCCGTTAGGCAACCTTGGCGTGGTCCGTGGCAGTGCCCAGATTTGGTGGCTCGCCGGATTGCTGGCGGCTTGGGGGAGTCCGGCCTATTCGCATGCCGCGGAGGCACCGCCCGCGACCGACACCCCACCGGCGGCAGTGCAGCCGGCTCCGCCTCCGGAACCCGCGGAACCTCCGCCTGTCACTCCTCCGCCGCCACTTCCACCCGCCTTTGTCGCCCCGCCGCCGCGTGCGCGCCCGGGCCCAGCACGTCCGGCGGCCCCGACCTACCCCGTGACCATGGGCAATGAAACGGCCAACGGGCTGCACACGTTCACCAACGATGAAGGCGCGCAAATCAAGGCCAAGGTGCAGAGCGTGCTCGAGCCCGAAGTTTTTTTGAAGCGGGATGACGGCGGGCAGTTTCATTGGCCCATCGCAAAATTTTCGAAAACCGACCAGGAATTCATCCGCGCCTGGGCCCTCCGGGATGCGATCCAGCATGATGGAGTCTTCAAAATCATCGCCTCCGACATTCGCGACCTGCCGACCACGTCCTCTACGCCCGACATCACCTCGGTAAAATGGCAGGAAGGCTACAAAGTGAAATTGGACAACAAGGCCTCCATCGATTTGCACAACCTCGTCGTGCAATACCGCATTTTCAAGCTCGATTCCATCGCCGGGTCGACGCAGGCCCACGACGGCAAAGTCATCCCGACGCCTGGCCGCCAGTTGGTGCCAGACCTGCCCGTGCGCGGCTCCACGGACTTTACCAGCGTCATGGTGCCGATGAAGCAGCAATCACTCAACGCGAATTATTATTACGGCAACAACGGCCTGCGGAACAACGCCGACGACCTCCTGGGCATCTGGCTGCGCGTTTACACGAGCGACGGCCAACTGCTGCAGGAATGGTGCTCGTCGCCGGACCTGATGAAAAAGCAACCGTGGCCGAATTGAGCGGGGGCGAAGGGCGGAGGAAAGCCGGGGCCCGGTGAATTTACCCTTTGCGGCGCAGCGCATTCTGCTAAGCTGGCGGGCATGAAATGTTGCGCCCACGGGCCCGAAATTCGCAGTGGCGAAGCCAGCGAGCGCGCCAGCCTGGCGGCACTGCTGACCGCCTGCCGGGCCGCGGGCTTGCGCCGCACGCGGCTGCTCGAGCGCGTCCTGCGCGTGTTGCAAATGCGCCCGGAGCCGGTGAACACCCAGGAACTCCTCGCCGCCCGGGGCATTGCGGGCGCCTGCGACCCGGCCACCTTGTACCGCCTGTTGCAGCGCCTCGAGGAAAAAGGATTGGTACGGCGCATCGGGCTGCATGAGCGGTCCGCCCATTATGCGCTGCGGCGGGACCACCACCATGATTATGTGGTGTGCCGGAAGTGCGGCGATGTGGAATTGCTGAAAATGGAATGCCCGGTCGAGCGCATCGAGCGGGAAGTGGGTCGGCGCACGGGCTTCCGCGAGATCGATCATGAATTGCAGTTTTATGGGATCTGCCCGCAGTGCAGCCGGGAAGTCCCGGCGTAGTTTCAGCCCCGGCACGCTCCAGATTTTTACTTCATCATCGAACGACCTTTTCGCCATGAAGAACATTGCGGCGCTTAGCCTCATCCTGCTGTTTCTCCTGGGCGGCTGCGTTTCTGAGGAAGAGCCGGCCGCCGGGTTAAACGGCCTGCCGCGAACCACGCTCACGGAGGCCGCCCTGCCCGGGCCCACGCTGCACGAGGCCGACAACGGCAAGACCATTACGGTCAAACCCAAGACCGGCATCACGGTCGTTTTAAAATCGAACGAACCGCAGAACTTCCGGTGGTTTTTGCCCAATCTCCCGAACCCGTTCGTGTTGAAAGTGGCGGCCAGCAAATTCATCGGCCCGACCGCCGCGACCCCCTATAGCACGCAAACTTGGAATTTTGTGGCCGCCGCACCGGGCCTCGCGGAAGTGGCCTTAATGTATGCCAATTCGATCACGCCGAGCGTGCCGCAGGTGTACAAATTCGTCGTCGTCGTCCAGTAAGCCGGCGATTTTCGGATTGTGTCGGCGAAAAAGGGCCGCCTGAGTGGCGGCATGAAAGCGGCCCTCGTCAGCGGCACCAGCATTGCCAACTCGCAATTATTCAGCGCCTGGACGGATGGCCGCGCCACCACTCCCTACGGCGAAGTCGCGTACAAAACCAAGGGCGACCTGCTGTTGCTCAACCGCCACGGCCCACAGGGAAAACTGCCGCCGCACGCCCTCAACCATCGCGCCAATTTTCGCGCGCTGGCGGACTTGGGCTTCCAGGACATCGTGGCGTTCAATTCCGTCGGCTCGCTCCAGGCCAGCCTGCCGCCGGGTTCGCTCGTGTCCTGCCAGGATTACGTGTCGATGCAGCAGGCGCCGGTCACCTATTTCGACACGGAATTAAAAGGCGGCGCACCCGGCATCGCGAACAACCTCGTGCCGATGTTTACCGCGAAACTCGCGCCCGAATTCCAGGTACTGCCGGGAAAGGTTTACGTCCACATGTGCGGACCGCGGTTTGAGACCAAGGCGGAAATCCGCGTCATCCAGCACTGGGGCGATGTTGTGGGCATGACGCTCGCGCCGGAGGCGGACTTGTGCGTCGAGCTGGGCTTGCGCTATAACAGCCTCGCCATGGTGGACAATTACGCCAACGGCCTCGAGGGCAGCGCCATCGATTACGAAAAATTTCGGGAACTGGTGAAGACCAACCAGCAGCGCGTGGACCGGCTCCTGACGCGGCTGCTCGAGATTCTGGCGCAATAATCCTTGCGCCCGGTTTAAAATACCAGCGAGGCGCCGATGGCGGGCAAATGCAGCTTCACGCCGGCCACTTCAAAAAGCCCTTGGGCTGCGGCGTGGTCGATTTTGATGTACGGGAACGTATCGTAATGCACGCCCACGATGTCCGTGCAGCGCAAAAGACGCGAGGCCCGCAAGGCATCGGCCGGCCCCATGGTGAAATTGTCGCCGATGGACAAAATCGCGAAGCGCAGCTTGAATTCCTCGGCGATGAGCTGCATGTCCAGCGACAGCGCGGTGTCCCCGGAATAATAAAACGAGCCCTCCGCATTCGTGATGACGAAGCCGGCGGGATTGCCGCCGTAAGCGCCGTCGGGCAGACCGCTCGAGTGGACGGCATTCACCATCTTGACCCCGCCAAAATCAAAGGCCCAGGAGCCGCCCAGGTTCATGGGGTGGCCCTTGGACACGCCTTGTTGCCCCAGCCAGGCGTTGATTTCCCAGTTGGAAATGACCGTCGCGCCCGTGCGCTTGGCCAGTTCGACGGCATCGCTGATATGATCGAAGTGCCCATGAGAAATCAGGATGTAGTCAGCACGGAGTTTTTCGAGGTTTACGCTCTGGGCCAATTCATTCGGCTTGATGAACGGATCAAACAATAGCGTTTTGCCGCCGGTTTCGACGGCAAAACAGGCGTGTCCGTAATAGGTGAATTTCATGACGGCACGTCCGCGGGATTAGCGCACTTTCGAATAAAAATAATCGATCTGCGCGCCGTCGTCCGCGGGATTGCCCGACCAGCCCTTGGGCAGAAGGTCGAAAATATCCCAGACCACGCAGAAGTTGTCGCCAGGCCCGAGACCCGAGTGGGAGACGCGGGTGATTTTGCCGTCCTTCGTGCGCGTGAGCACGGAAAGCCCCGGCCAGGGATTGTTCTTGGCGTCGGCGTAACCCAAGTCTTTGCGCAACGACGTGCCGCGCGAGCTGACCATGCGGAACAGCCAGCCGCGGTCAGCCGCAAATTTGCGCTGCACGCGCGGATCGTCGGGCGATTCCAGCACGACGGCCACGCGGTTTTCGAGGTGCTTGAGTACGCCGTTGAAACCATCGGCCCACAGGGTGCAGTGCGAGCACTTCACGCCCATGTTGTGAATCACCAGCAATTCGTTTTTGGCGCCGAAGAGTTGCGCGAGACGGATGGGCGCGCCGAAGGTATCGGTCAACGTGTAATTGCGCACAGGCTCAGGTGTGCGCTGGCGGCGCGCTTGCGCAAGCTCCTGCTTGGCGAGTCTGATTTTGTCCTCAAGCTCGCCAAGGTCTTGGTCGGTGACGCGGGGGGCGGAGGTTCTCTTTTTCATGGCGGCTATTGTCCGGCGGATTTTTCGAGGTGGCCGCCAAACTGGTAGCGCATGGCTGAGCAGATTTTTTCGGCGAAGGTGTGGTCTTGGCGCGAACGGAAGCGCGCGTAGAGGGCGGCGGTAAGGGTCTCGCAGGGCACGGCCTCCTCAATGGCCGCCATGATGGTCCAGCGGCCTTCGCCGGAGTCGCTGACGCGCCCGGAGAAGTTCGACAGGTCCGGATTCTCCGCGAGAGAAATCGCGGCGAGGTCGAGCAGCCATGAACCCACCACGCTGCCACGGCGCCACAATTCAGCAACCTCGCCGACGGGAATGGTGTAATCGAGGTCCTTGTTCATGCGCGGCGCGGTTTCGGCGTCCACCACTTGCGGGCGCGAATCGAGATTGGCGTTCTTCAAAATATCGAAGCCTTCGGCGAAGGCCGCCATCAGGCCGTACTCGATGCCGTTGTGCACCATTTTGACGAAGTGGCCGGCGCCGGCGCCGCCGCAGTGGAGGTAACCGTCCTCGGCCGTGGTGGGCGGGGCCTTGTCGCGGCCGGGGGTGCGCGGGGCGGAGGCGCGGCCGGGCGCGATGGCCTTGAAAATCGGATCGAGGCGCTGCACTTGCTCCTTTTCACCGCCGATCATCAGGCAGTAACCGCGCTCGAGGCCCCATACGCCGCCGGAGGTGCCGCAGTCGATGTAATGCAGGCCCTTGGGTTTCAGGGCGGCCGCGCGGCGGCGGTCATCGCGAAAGTAGGAGTTGCCGCCGTCGATAATCGTGTCACCGGCCGACAGCAGCGGCGTGAGCAGGTCGATGACCTTGTCGGTGGCCGCGGCGGGAATCATCACCCACGCGGCGCGGGGCGGCGCGAGTTTCTTGACGAACTCCTCGAGCGTGTAGGCGGGCGTGGCGCCATCCTTGGCGAGGGCATCCACGGCGTCCTTGTGCGTATCAAAAACGACGCAGGTGTGACCCTGTTTGATGAGGCGGCGCACGATATTGGCGCCCATTCGACCGAGTCCGATCATTCCGAGTTGCATGGCGAGAGGTGGTTTGGCGTTGAAAAAACCGCGTCCCGCCTGCGAAATCGGCTAGCGCGGGGAAGATGAGCGTAGGAGATTGCCGCCCCGGCGCAACCAGTTTCGCGCAGCCCGGTTGTTACCGGCGGACCATCACGCCCCACAGTAATCCCGCCAGCATAATAAAAAAGGCGATGACGACCAGAATCCCGATGCACCCTTGGCGCGGCGGGGTGGGCCCGGCCATAAAACTTTCCGGCTCCTGGGCGCGCAATTCGGCCTCAAGTGCCTCCACCATTTCCTTGGCTTCCTTGAGGCCGAGGCCGGTCGCCGTGCGGCAAAGCTTTATCGCGCGAATTTTCTCGCCGCGAAACAGCGCGGTGCGAATTTCCAACAGGACTTCCTCGGGAAGCGCGGAATTCATGGCGGTGAACGACGAAGGATTTCACCCGCACCGCCTGCCGCAGGTTACTGCTTCTTCGAGAGCAACGTGAAAGCGATGCTGTAGGAGATGCCCAGCGGCAACTTGTACTTGCCCACCCCAGAAATGGTCCAGCCGGACTTGCCCAAAATGGAATTGTACGAACCGTTGGTCAACTGCACGGAGTGTCCGGCCGCTTTCAGGGCGCCCGAGAGGGTGCCCTTTTGCGAAGTCGCCGTGGATTTCGTGGCTTTGGATTTCAGCACGGAACCGAGACCGGCGTCCTTGAATAATTTCTGGATGACGGAGTCCTTGACCCCGGCCAATCCGGCCGAACCGATGGTGGTGGTGCCGAGGCCGGAGGGAATGGGGAGGCTCTGATTCGAAATCAGGGGATTGATCGTCAACGTGGCCTTGTTCAAGGCGTAATTGCCCTGCAAGCTCGTGGCGAGGGTAGTGGCACCCAAAGCCGGCTGGGCGGCGCCCAAGAGGGCCACCGAAACAAGAGCGGCCAGCGTGCGCAGGCGGAAAGTCGAAAGAGAGAGGGAGACAGGGCTGTGCATAATTCGTAAGGGAGGTTCGTTGTTACACTGTAAGCCGGCGAAAGTCAAAACCGAACTTGCCGCCGATAGTTTCAGAGTCACGGGCAGATAGACAAATTCCCGCCGCGCCCAAAATGGGCCCGCTTAGCCTAATAACGACCGGGTCGCCCAAAATAACTGAGCCACCACGCCTCTTTCCAGTGGCGGTAGCGGCCCTCCCAGGTGAGGCTGCCGTATTCCTCCTGCAAATTGCGCGGGAACAGAAAACCCAGGTCGGTATTGGTGCGCTCGAGCTGCTGCTGCTGGGCGTTAAGGTCGTGCAGGGGCTCGTCCACCAGCGTCTCCAACAACTCCGGGCAGGCCGCGAGCCGGCGCAGATGGTGGCGAAAGAGCGTCTCGGGCAGGCGGGTCCAAGGGCGGCGCTCGACGTCCCAGTTTTCGGGATAAAAACCGCCGAAGGGCAGGTAAATGTTGTCCGTCACCAGGCGCGCGCCGGACTTGGTCTGCGAGGAAAAGACGTAGCACACGGCGACGTTGCCGCTGGGCTGCGGCACAAACATCACCAGCAGGCGGATATGCTCGTCGGGGTCGTGAAAGGCCGACACGCGCAAGAGCACGCCATTGCGCAAATCCGCGGTCAACGATTGCACATGGCGAAATTTTTCCTGCCGCAGCCAGGCGCGTAATACGAGAAACCGGTGCTGGTTGGGCCACGCTTCGCCGGCGCGGTTGACGCTGTACCGCGGGAAAAGCGGGCGGTGGCTCAGGCTGAGGTCCTTGATGGCGATCCAGGAGTACATCGTCTCGAGCAAGGGCCAGAGCAAAAAGCCGGTGGCGATCCAAAGCCAGGTCGGGCGGTCGCTTTCAAACAAACCCTCCGCGCCTTCCGCAAACGCCACCGAAAACAGGCCCCAACGGACCCAGCGGTTGAGAATGCTCAACACCGGCGAGGCCAGCATTTGCTGGGCGTAGGAAAGGCCGACGGCCAAGACCAGCAGGCCGCAAAGTAGGGCGAACGGGGGCATGAGAGCTCTCCGATATTATCCCTTACGCTAGGTTTTCGCAACCAACGCCGATTAATTCAGCCGCAAGGGCATGATGACGCACAGGAAACTGTCCAAGGTCTTGAAAATGCCCGGGCTGAGTTCGTCTTTGAATTCAAAAAAGACTTCGTCGTGCGACAACGCGCGCAGCGGATCCAGCAGAAACGCGGGATTGAATGCGATCTGCACTTCGGCGCCCTCGTAAGCGATGGCCATGCTTTCGTGGGACTCGCCAAATTCCGGGCTTTGCGCGGATATTTCGAGCAGATTGCTGGTCACCTTGAGGCGGACGGAATTGTTCTTGTCGCTGGTCACGAGGGCCGCGCGCTGGACGCATTCGGCGAGCAGTTCGCGTTCGATTTTCACGCGATGCTCGGTCTCCTTCGGGATGACTTGGCGGTAGTTCGGATAGTTGCCCTCGACGATTTTCGAGACGAGATAAATGTTGTCCACCAGGCCGTGGCCGCTGGCTTGTTCGCCGATTTGAATTTCAAACGCAGCTTGGCGGTCGTTGAACGTGACCTTGAGGGATTCGCCTTGGCCCAGCAGGCGCTGCAATTCCGCCACCGTTTTGGCCGGCAAAATGAGGCTGCCGGCGTTGCTGTCGGTCACTTCCGTCTCATGGCTCACGAGCGCCAGGCGGCGTCCGTCGGTCGCCACCAAACTCATCTTGCCCTCGGCGAAATTGAAGAAAACGCCGTTCAAAATGTACCGGTTCTCGTCCGTGGATTGGGCGTAGGAAACGCTCTTGAGCATCCGCGCGACATCGGCCTGCGGAAGGTTGAAGGCATGCTTGTCGGTAAACGTCGGCAGGGGCGGAAATTCTTCCTTGCCGATCCCCATGACGCGGAAGAGGGAACCGCCGGAAGTAATTTTCGCCTGGTGGGAAGGCGTGCTTTCCACGGAAACTTCCAAATTCGGCAGGGCCTTGACGATTTCGGCCAGTTTGCGCACGGGGAGCGTCAGGCCGCCGGGGCTGCCGACCTCGGCCTTGATGCGGCAACGGATGCCGAGGTCGAGATTCGTGGTCGTGAGAAAAACGGCGTCATCCTCGGCTTGCAGGAGGACGTTGCTGAGAATGGGCATCGTGGCCCGTGTGCCCACGACATTGAGCACTTGCTGGAGGCCCGTGGCAAAATGGTCGCGATTGATTTTGAACTTCATGGGGCGGACGCTTTTTGGACAAAAGAATACCGGTAATCCACCGGACTACTGGTATAGATAGGTAGAATTTAAATTAACTCTTATTCTTATTATAGGCGGTGCACATGGTGACAACTGCAAAAAGCGCGGGCCATCAAGATTTTGCAGAGTGGTCACACCGTGAAGAACTTGACGTTTCGATCCGCATAAGGGCCAACATGTGCACAAGGGCCGGGATGCCGCCGGGTTGTTGGGAGGTTGTTCGTAGGCTTATGGTTACCGCGCGTTGGGTGGTTAAAAGGCGTCCTCCTCGTCTTCCGGGCCATCCATTTCGTGGTCGAGGATGATGGTGCCGGGTTTTTCATGACGCTTGCGCCAGGCCCGCCGCCCATAACGGCCCAAGCCATAGAATATATATCCCAGGAAAAAGATGGCGATCGAGTATTCCCGCAAGGTGAGCGCAATCGCGGCAATCACCACAAACAAGATGAACGGCTGGGCTTTCGTCTGGGTTTGCCAGCCGATATGTTTAAAACTCGGGTAGGGAATGTTGCTGACCATCAGCACGGCGACGAGCAGTAGCAGCGGCACCAACATAATGGCCCATTGCCGCAATTCGAGCTTGAGCAGAACCAAGACCAACGACGCCACAAAGCCCGCCGCCGCGGGCGACGGCAGACCCATGAAGTCCTTTGAGGAGGCATCCGCACCCACGCCGGGCAGGAGGGGATTGGTCAGGACATTGAAGCGGGCCAGCCGCACCGCCACGCACAGGAGGTAAATAAAGCCTACGAGCCAGCCCACACTGCGAAACAGTTCCCGGTAGGTGTCATTGGAATTCGGCCCCAGGATCAGGAAGAACACCATCAGTGCCGGGGCGACGCCGAAGGAAACGGTGTCGGCGATGGAGTCGTACTCCTTGCCAAACAAGGATTCCTTGCCACCCAAGCGGGCCACCCGGCCGTCCAACGCATCGCACACCGCCGCCAACAAAATGCACTCAACGGCTTGGGTGTACAGTTGCGCCTGCTGGGCCTCATCGCCGTACCGGGCGCGAATGCAGGAAATCATGGCGACAAAGCCGAAGAACAGGTTGCCCGAGGTAAAAAGGTTCGGCAGGAAATAAATGCGGGCGGCCTCCTGCGCGTTTTTGAATTTGGGCGCGCCGGGCGGCGGCTCGGGAAAGCCGTTGTCGGTCGGTAACTCAGGTTTGGCGGCCACGGGAGGAAAGACGCCACGGAGCGTCGGATGCCCTAAGTATCGTGCACGAAGGGCCGGTAGGAAAGGGCAAAAAACACCCCAAGGCGCTTACTTTTTCAGGCTTTCCAGGTACTTCCAGAACGACTGGTGCTGCTCGATCAGGGTTTCTTCGGTGATCGGCAGATTGAAGCGAAAGACGAAATCCGCCAGAGAGTGCTGATGCAGGATGTAGTGTGTGAACAGCGTGTCCGAGGTGACCTCGAAATAAAGGCGGAACTCGCCGGCGCGCAAACGGTGGTAAGTTTTGCCTGCGCGGGTAAAACGACCCATCTCCTCCGCGCCACTGACGAGATCCTCGGCCCGGATGGCGCTGATCTTCTCCATCAAGTCAAGCTGGTCGGCCTTGGGGAGTTTCTTCAACTCCGCGATGGCTTGATCGCTGAAATTCAGTTGGTACACGGCGCCTAAGCGTTCCTAACGCGGGCCCGGCCGGTCGCAATGCTTAAAATCCCGCCGCAGGGCCGGCGTGAGTCGCGAAATGTAACCTGGGTTGGCGGTTTGCGCCTTGGCGCGGGTGGCCGGGCCGATTAGTTGGAGGACGGTGAATTCGCCACCGCCAGCCGTGGAACCCAAAACGGAGGCCGCCGCGCCGCGACCGGCGTTCGGCGAGGCCGTGCGTTTTTGGCTAAAACTCGGGTTCATCAGTTTCGGTGGGCCGACCGGACAAATTGCCCTGATGTATCGCGAGGTGGTGGAAAAACGGCGTTGGGTGGAAGAGCCGCATTTTTTGGATGCGCTGAATTTTTGCATGTTGCTGCCGGGCCCCGAGGCCCAGCAACTGGCGACTTATCTGGGCTGGCTGCTGCACCGGGCGCGCGGCGCGCTGGTGGCGGGAGTGTTGTTTGTGCTGCCGGCGGCGGTGCTGCTCTGGGGTTTGAGCTGGATGTACATGGTCTATGGGCAGGTGGCCTGGCTGGCCGCCGTCTTTCGGGGTTTGCAGGCATGCGTGCTGGCCATCGTGGCGGCGGCCCTGCTCCGCATCGGGCGGCGGGTGCTGCGGTCCGCATTTCATTGGACCGTGGCGGTGGCGGCCTTTCTCGCGCTGCAATTTTTGGGCGCGCCATTTCCGTTGCTCATCGCGACGGTGGCGCTGGTGTCGTGGCTGGCCGGGCGGTGGCGTCCACGCTGGTTTATTTCCAAGCGAGCGGAGGAAACGGCGACGCCGCGCCAAAGCAGGGCGGCCGAGCCGCGGCGATCGGGCAGGTTTTTCCGTGTGCTCATTTTGGGGCTGGGTGTGTGGTGGACGCCGCTCTTGTTAGCGGGGTTGGTCCTAGGCTGGCGGTCAGTGTGGTGGCAGGAGGGCGTGTTTTTCAGCCAGGCAGCCCTCGTGACGTTTGGCGGCGCATATGCGGTGCTGCCGTATGTGGCCCAGCAGGCGGTCGCGCATTTTGGCTGGCTGACGCTGCCGCAAATGATGAGCGGACTGGCGCTGGCGGAAACCACGCCGGGGCCGCTGATTATTGTGCTCGAATTCGTCGGCTTTGTGGGCGCATGGCAAAATCCGGGACGACTGTCGCCTTGGGTGGCGGGAACGCTGGGCGCGGCAGTGACGGTGTGGGCGATCTTCGCGCCCTCGATTTTGTTTATTTTTCTGGGCGCACCGGAAGTGGAACGCTTGCGCCGGCGGCCGGCCTTGCAGGCGGCGTTGTCAGGGGTCACGGCTGCCGTGGTCGGCGTGATTTTCAATCTCGGCGTCTGGTTTGCCTGGCATGCCTTGTGGCCCAACGCGGGCGGATTCGACTATTTCGCGGCAGCGGTCGCGGGGCTTGCCTTTGCGGCCTTGCAATGGGGCCAATGGGAATTGGGCTGGGTGGTGGCATTCGGCGCGGTCGCCGGCCTCGCCGGACATGCCTGGGCGGGATGGTGAAAGGGAAAGTTGAAGAGCACAGAGCAGAAGTTAGATGGTGGATGGTGGATGGTGGAAATATTATCCTTGACAAAGATTATAAAAAGAATACTCATCAAAAATTCATAGGCCGCATTGAGGCAATTTCAATGCGGCCTATGAATTTTATCGTCATATCATCTGGAGTTGTGTGGCTGATATGAAATCTGTTTAAAGAAAAGGGCTGGAGATTTTGCAGGCGGTAGCGGAAAAATCCTAAAATCGTCCTCGGCCTTGTTTCATTTTTTGCATCGGCATTCGGCCTCAGGCGAACAGCATGGTGGGTGATGCCGCTCGCCCGCCTCTGCGTGACCGATCACCCCGCCGCGTTGTGGGCGGGGGTGGCCGCGCCGTGGTTGCACGCGCACGGCCAGGCTTGGCGCGAGGCGCGTGCGATTTTAACGCCGAACACCGCTTGGGCTGCGGCGCTCAAGGCGCAGGCGGTCGAAGCCGGTCTCGCCGTCATGGGAGTGGCCTGGTTCACTCCGGGCCGGTGGCGCGCGGAAGCGTTGCGTCATTTGCCCGGGCCGGCGCCGCGCATTGCCTTGCGCGAAGATTTGCATTTGCTCTTGGAGGCCGCTGCGGCCCGCCTGCCGGGCAATCCGCTGGCCCGTGCGTACGGAACCGACCCTGCGCCGTTTCAATCCTTGCTCGACGCCCTCGATGGCGCGGGCTGGAGCGGCGAGGCTTTGGCGGACCCGGCGGCGCGGGAACTCGCGGCGGCCGTCACTGTTTTGCGCAAACAAGCGGGATGGGTAACGGCGGCCGAGGCCGACCGGCTTTTGCACGCGGCGGTGCGCGCGGGCCAAGGCCCTTCGCTGGGTTCGCGCATGCTGGTGGCGGGCTTTGGTCCGGGGGACTGGGCGCTGCGGCCGATGCTCGAGGCCGCGTGTGAAAGTTACGCCGAAGTCGAAATGGTTTTTGATGTGGCGGAGGCCGGCGAAACTTCTGCCGCCGCGTGGGTGGACACCTGGGAAGAGGCGGGCGTGGCCGCCGAATGGCTCGAGCCGGACGACCTTTTTTCGCCTTATGCGCCGCTCGCCGCCGCGTTTTTGGAAAAAGAAAAGCCCGCGCGCAAAGGAAGGCCAAGCCGGGGACACGTAATAGAGCACCATCCGGCGCCCGCGCTGTGGCTGGCCGAGGATTTGCAGGCGGAGGCGGACTTGGTCGTCGCGCAGGCGCTCGCTTTTTTAGCGGAGGCCGCCGCGACGACACCGGTGCGCGTGGGTCTGGTGGTCGGGCCCATCAATAGTCCGCTGGCCCGCGAAGTGGCCGCGCGCCTGGTGGCGCTGGAACTCCCGCATCACGATGCCTTGGGGCATCAGCCCGGCCTCACGTCAGCCCAAGCGATGTTTGAAGCATGGCTCGACTGGCAGGACGGCGGTCGCCTGGCGGACTTGCTCGCATGGGCGCGCTCGGCCCGGCGCCATCAGCAGATTTCTACTGTCGAAATGGAAGACGCAGAACGCGACTGGCAGGATGCCGCCGGTGCGACCCTCAGCGATGACCCGGCGGTGCTGGCGGCGTGGCTGCCGCCGGAGAGCGCCGCGGTCAAATTCTTCACGGATTGGCCGCGTCTGCCAGAAATTGCCTCGTGGGACGAATGGATAACCCTTATTTTATCAGTCGCGAAAAAATTGCGCTGGCCGGACCCGCCCGAAGGGTTGGCCGAACGCGCGCTCATCGTGCCGGGCGCGCTGGCCACGCCGCCGCGGGCCGCGCTGTTGCGCTGGGTGCGCGCCGTTTCCCGCCTGCCGGGTCGCACCCGGGCCGCGCTGGGCCGCGAACCCTTTGCGCCCTTGCAAATCGTGGATGCCGCCAGCGCGGCGGCGCAACCCTGGACGCATCTTATCCTGAGCGGCTTGCAGCACGGTGAATGGCCGGCCGACGACGAGGATTCGCCGCTGTTGAATGAGGAGAAATTGGCGGAACTTAATCACCACGTCTTGCGCCAGGGCTCCCAGGGCGAAGGCCACACCGTAGTCGTGCCGGGCTTCGGGTTGTTGCCGCCGGCGGCCGAGCGGCACCGCCTGGCCCGCGCCGCCTTCGCGCGCTTGCTCAGCGTGCCGACGGCGGGTTTGGCACTGACCACCCGTCGCGCGGATCCAGCGGATGGCCGGCCCGCGCGCCAGTCGGAATATTTCTGGTCGGTGGCGGCCCAGGTTCTCGGCCGCTTGCCGACGGATAAAGACGGCGACGAAATGGCAGCGGGCAGCCGCCGCTGGCTTGCACAAAGACAACTTTCCGCCATCGAGAAGGAAGCGTCCTCGTCCATCGCAACGGAAATCGCCGCGCCCGCGCAGGCCTTTGCGGCCCGGCGCGAGGCGGACCAGCCGTTTGACGAATTTTCTTTTTGCCTGTCCCGGCGGCCTGCGGCGCCACTGCTTTTATCGTGCAAGGCCTGGGAAGCGGCGATCAGCCGGCCCGGGGCGGCGTGGTTCAAATGTCTTTTGCGGGTCGAGCCGCGCTGGGATCCGGCGACCGACGACCCCCGCGCCCGCAGCCTGGGCGTCTGGGCGCATGAGTTTGTGCGCGCGCTGCCCGACGCCGGCGCAGGGCTAAAAAACCCTTCATCGCTGCCGATTCCCGCAGGGGCTTTGTGGCGCAGGCTCGCGACCGACCGCGCGGAGGCCGTACAGCAGCGCGTGACCACGGCCTTTGTCGCCGCCGGAAAAACTTTGCCGGAATCGTGGATCGACGCTTGGACGACCGCGCGCCGGGTGGCGGACTACTGGATCGAAGCGCTTAGCGCGCAAGAGGGTTGGCCGCAGGCCCTCGCAGAAGCGCCGCTGCCGGCCAACTTGAACGGAAATTTGCCGGGACTGGCGACCACGTTGCCTTTGCGTGGGCGACTCGATCTGGTTTTGCTGAGTCAGTCGGCCGTTTTTGCGCCGTGCGGTCTCGCGGGGGCGCGGGCCTGGTTGATAGATTTTAAGACCGGCGGTGATGAAGGGTTGAGCCTCAAGCGGCTGGGCCGGGGCGAGGGCCTGCAACTGGCGCTCTATGCACTCGCCTTGCGCGCCCTCGGGGCGGCCGAAGTCGCGCTGACCACGTTGACGCGCGAAGGCGCGGCGGAAGCGCAGCTCACGGGCACTGATCTCGAGCACACCGCGCTCAAGGGCGTCTGGCAACTGCTGGCGGCCTTCGCGGACACAGGCCGGTGGGGTGAGTTCCGTGATTTGGCCAACGAGCACGATCGGCCCGGCGATTATCCGTTGGCGACCCTGCCGGTGCCGGCGGAAATTTTGCGCGAAAAATGGGCGCTCACCCATCCGTATTTGCTTCGCTGAAAATTTCATCATGCCCCTGGCCGACCAACAAATGCGCGACCGCTTCGCCCGGGAAACTGGACGAAATTTCTCGGTCATTGCCCCCGCCGGCGTGGGGAAGACCACGGCCATCGTCGCCCGCGTGGTGCAACTGGCACGGGATGATTTGCGCCGCACCGAACTCCGCCAGCGACCATTACTGCCGAAGCTCGTGGTGGTGACTTACACGCGCAAAGCCGCCGACGAAATGCGCGATCGCGCCCGCCTGGCCTTGGTCAAGGAGGGTCTGCCCGCCCGGGCCATGGGCGGATTCAACCAGGCCTTTTTCGGCACCATTCACAGTTTTTGTCTCGAGCTGCTGCGGCGTTTCGGGCCGCTGGCGGGCCTGCCGACGCGCTTCACGGTCGAGCAGGACGACACGGCCCTCTGGCTGGCGTTTCAGCGGGACACACCGGATGCCGCCCTCCATTTGCCCGACTCCGCCCGCATGGACTGGCGGACGTTTGGCGAGGCCGCGGCCCTCTGGACGCTCGCGCGCACGCGCTCGCTGTCGCTGCCGATGCCTCCGCCCCCCGGCGCCTGCCCGCCGCTCAACCTCGACTCCGTGCTGGCCTATCATCCTAAGATAAAAAATCAGAAAACATTAGCCAACGTGGCCCTGGCCCAGGCCCGGCTCGCGCGTTGGAAGGCCGCGGCCGCCACGGGCGCCGGCCGCGCCTTGGGCGTCCCGGAGGCCAAGCTAGGCGGCACGGATTTTTTGGCGGCGTGGAATGACGCGCTGCGGCCCTTGCGCGCCTGGCTGGCGGCAGCCGCCGCGCACGCCGCCGCCGGGCTGGCCGAAGATTTTGCGCAATTCAAAGCCGCCCAAGGCCGCCTGGCCTATGATGATTTCGTGCGGCTCGCCGGCGGGCTGCTGCGCGAGCCGGAGATGGCCCGGCGCATACGCGCGGAGGAATTTTCCATTTTATTGGATGAAGCGCAGGACACCGATCCGGCGCAGTTTGCGGTGCTGCTTGGCGTGGCCCAGCCGGTGAATGCTCCCGGCTTGTGGGCGGAAGGTGCGGGCGCGCCGCCGGCGCCAGGACGTTTTTCCATGGTGGGCGATCCCCAGCAGGCCATTTACGAACGCTCGGATGTTGGCGCGTACCTGGAGTTGCACGAACGGTTTTGCGCGCAGGGCGCGGCGGAGGCCCTGACTCTATCCGTGACCATGCGATGCGACGAAAAAATTGTCGCGGGCGTCAACACCGTGTTTCCCCCTTTATTGAACGGGCGCCGCAGCCAGGCGAACTTTGTGCCGCTCGCGGCGCGGCCGGAGGCGGGCGCAGGCGCCATCTGGCGAGTAAAAATCGAACGCCCCGCCGATTTTCCCGCGGACGCAAAGGCCGACGAGCGCACCCGTGCGGAAGCAACCGCGCTGGCCCAACAACTCGCCGAACTGGGCCCGGCGCGCTTGGGCGCGGACGACTGGTCGCGGGTCGCGATCCTGGCGCCGCGGCGCGCGTGGCTCGGCTTATTGGCGGTGAAATTGCGCGAAGCCGGCCTGCGCGCGCAATTGCACACCGGCAGCCAGGCCCCCGGCGCCGACCCGGCGCGCGCCTGGCTGGGGGCGTTGATGACGGTGCTGGCCGATCCGGGCGACGTGTTTGAAATCGCCGGAGTGTTGCGCGAAATTTTTGGCATATCCGACGACGAAATTTTTCATTGGTGCCGCCCGGCCAATACACCATTGCGCGCGGGGGCGACGCATCCGCTGGCGATTTACCATGCGCCGCCGGCGGGCGCCACCGGACCCGTGGCGCGGGCGCTGACGAAGTTACACCAGTGGCAGCGGGAGGCGCAGGGCCTGCCCTTGCGCGACGGGGTGGCGAACCTCGTGGCCGAGAGCCGTCTCGCGGAACGCCTCGCGGCCTTGCCGGGCGCGCCCGCCCCCGGGGCGTATGCCGCCGCGCTCGCCGCGCTGCTCAACCAGGCGGCCGTGGCCGACGCGCGGGGCGATGCGCCCGCTGCGTTTGCCCGCCATCTGCGGACGGGCCCCGCCGAGGCCGTCGAGCCGGTGGCGCGGGCCGGGGAAATTCAATTGCTCACCTGCCACAAGGCCAAAGGTTTGGAATGGGACAGTGTCATACTCTTTGGCTTGGAGCGCAAGCCCGGCTTTGAAACGCCGGACTATCCGCGCTGGCTGCCGCCTGCCCGCCCCGGCGCGCCGCCGGAGTGCCTGTACGACAAGGCCCAGGCCGCCGACCGGGCGGAGACGAAAGCCGCCGCCCTCGCGGCCCGCCGCGCGGAGTTCGAGCGCCTGCTGTACGTTGCCGCGACGCGGGCCCGCCGGAGGCTGGTGTTGGTGGACGCCGACGCCTTGGACACAGACGCCGATTCCCTGGCCGACATCCTGGGTGTCCTACCGGACGGCGCGGCGCGGGCGTGGTGGGAGAGTCTGCCGAGCACCATTCCCGCGGCGAAAACGCCGATCGGCAAACCCACCGCAACGCCGGCGGATTCCGCCGCATTTTTGCCCTCGCCGCCGCAGGCGGAAAACATTCAACCCGGCCTCATGCGAGCGCGGACCTTCATCCGCCGTGTGCGGCCCAGCACGCTGGCCCAACACGGCGCCGCGCCTGCGGCCGAACGGTCAGAGCCGGATTTGCAAGCGCCGCCGGATTTTCCCGAGGAACAGGCGCCTCCAGGCTCTGTAACCGATTATGGCAATTGGTGGCACGCATTGATGGAGCACACACCCTGGACATCCGGCCCGGCGGCGTGGCAGGCACATTGGGAAAAGCAAATCGACTCCGCGCCCGATCCAGTGCGGGCCCGCGCAGAGGCAGCGCGGCTGCGCGACTCTCCGTTGGCGGCGCGGCTGGCCGAGCCCGGCTGGGCAGTGGCGACGGAGCTGCCGATGCTGTGGGCGGAGCCCGGCGCCGCCCACGCCTACGACGGTTGCATTGATTTTGTGGCGTGGAATTCTTCCACCCAACGATGGCTGGTGATCGACTGGAAAACCGACCACACCGAAGGCGATGCGGCCTCGGCCTTGCGCCGGCGTTACGCTGCGCAAGTGGCGGTTTACGCGCGGGCGCTCGCCAGCGTCTACGCCGCACCTGTGGAGGCCTTTTTGTACGGCACGCGCACGGGCGTCCTCGTCGACCTCGCGGGCTAACGATGCGCTCGGAAATTGACGCTGGGTGAAACCGGTGGCACGATGCGTCGCAACCCCCGCCCCATGAAAAAACATTTCATTTTCAGTTTTGTGTGCAGCGCAGCATTGCTGGCTTTATCACTCTCGGCGCAGACGAGCCCGACTCCAACAGCGTCGGCCACGCCCATCCTTCCGATCCAACCCGAGGCGCCCAAAGTCGATTTAAAATTTTCCTTTGGTCCGGCGCCGCGGCCTGGCTTCACCCAAATCAAACCGACCGACGCTTACTCGCCGGATACAGGATACGGTTTTGACCTCGGCACGCAGGCGGAGTTGGTGGCGCGCGATGGCAGCGACCCCGCAAAAAAGGGTTTTGTCACGGGCGTAAAAGGCCGGCCGCTTTTTTTCTCCGTGAAGCTCGCGCCCGGCGCTTATCAGGTAAAAGTCACGCTCGGCGACCCGGCGGGAGAATCCACCACCACGGTCAAAACCGAAACGCGCCGGTTGATGCTCGAGGCGTCGCACACCGCGCGCGGCGAACTGCAGACGCACACGTTTCTCGTGCATGTGCGCGTGCCGCAAATTCCCGGCGGCGGCACGGTCTCGCTCAAGCCCCGCGAGCGCGACCCCATTCTCTATTTGTCCTGGGACGCCGCGGATGAAATCAACTCCCGGCGCACGTTCCTGGAGTTGGATTGGGACGAAAAACTGACGCTCGAATTCAGCGACGCGAAAGTGGCGCTCGACGCGATTGAAATCACCAACGCCGACAAGCCCATCACCGTTTACCTCGTCGGCGATTCGACGATGACGGACCAGATGATGGAGCCGTGGGGCACGTGGGGCATGATGTTTCCGCGCTGGTTCAAAGCCCCGGTGCTCATCGCCAATTACGCGGAGTCCGGCGAATCCGCCGCGAGTTTTATCAGTGAGCACCGGTGGGCGAAACTGCTCAGCGAAGTGCATCCCGGCGATTACATCTTCATTCAGTTCGGCATCAACGACCGCGTCACGCCGCTCGACCGCTTCAAGCAGTACTTCGAGCAATTCGTGGCCGACGCCCGCGCGCACGGCGCGATTCCCGTGCTGGTGACTTCGCAAAATCTCCGCGCCGCGCTCGACGACACCGGCCAGCCCGTCCAGACGCTCGGCGGTTATCCGACGGCGATGTGGGAAGTGGCGACGGAGCAGAAAACGTGGTTCATCGATTTGAACACGATCAGCGGCAAGCTTTACGCCGCCATCGGGCGCGAGAAATTGCCCAAGGCCTTTGTGGACGGCACGCACCAAAACATTTACGGCGGCTACGAACTGGCCAAGTGCGTCGTGCAGGCCATCATCGATAACAAATTGCCATTGGCGCAATACGTGGTGGACGACTGGAAGCCGTTCGACCCCGCGCATCCGGACGCGCTGGAGGATTTTAAATTGCCGCCCGACCCGCAGTTGGACCCTTCGCGCCCCGGCGGTCTGGGAGTTCCGCCCGGCGCGGCGTCCGCCACGCAGCCCGGCTCGCCGACGCCCGCGCGAGGCGCGGCGGCGCCCGTTACGCAGTAGCCGCTCATTTCGGTGCGGCGTCGAGTTTGACGGCGAATGGAACCGCTTTCGTTTGCACGATGTGGTCCACGCCGGCGATTTCGGGCGTGGCGGGAGCGTTGTTCAACTCAAGCACGACGATGTCATTGGCGCCGGTCTTTAGCCACGCGCTGGGCACAAAGAGCGAACGCAGCCCGCCGCGGTCCCAGAAGCGCCCGAGGTTGTGGCCGTTGACCCAGACCGCGCCGAAGCTCCAGTTGCTCATGTCCAGAAAGGTGCCGCCAACTTTATCCACATTAAATTTCGCGTGATAAAAAGTCGGGCCGGCAGTCGTGGCGGGCGCGGCCTTGAAATTGTTCACATTGACGTAAGGGAGCGAATACATGTCCCAGCCGGTGAGGTCAGTGCCGTCGAGCGAGGCGCCGCCGAGGAGGCCCTTGCTCGCGTACTGCTGCGTGCGGTCGCTGGTGACGACGCTGATGCGACCGAGGCTGTAAACGAGAATGTCGAGCGTGACGGGGCCGGATTCATTCACGGCAATTTTCGCGCTGTCGGGTCCGAAACCGCGAAAGGCCTGGCCGACGGTCTTGCCGTTGACCATGACGATGGCGTAATCCATCGCATTCTTGAGTTCGAGCGTGCCCTTCAAGCCGTCGGCGAATTTTTTGCGGTAGAGAACAAAGCCGTAATCCTGATCGAGGTTTTCCATCGAGATGGGGGCGGCGGAGGTCTTCGTCGGCTGGGCGGGCAGGGTGCCGAGCAGCGGTTCCGTTTCGGTGAATTTGATGGCGGGCAGGGTGATGACCAACGGGTCCGCCGGGGGCGCGGGGAGGTGGAGGTTGAACCGCTGGGTGAGCTGGTCGCGCAGCGCGGTGAACTTCGGCGTGAGGCGTCCGGCCTCGTCGATGGGCGCGCCGTAATCATAGCTCGTCTGCACGGGCAGGAAAAAATTGCTACCGTTGTAGAAGCCGTAATTCGTGCCGCCGAACAACATGTAGAGATTGAACGAGTAACTGTGGCTGAGCAGATAATCCACCCACTTGGTGATTTCGGGAATGGAACCGTTTTTGGTGGCGATGGGCTCGCTCCAGCCGCTGAACCACGAGGTGTAAACTTCGGGCACGAACACCGGGTAGTCTCCGATGGCGGCCTTGCTCACATTGTACATCGAATCATTCGCGAGCCCGTTGCGGGCCATGAGCACGCCGGGCAGGCGGAAGGCCGGGTTTGTCCACTCGGGCGCGTGCGAGGGATCGCACGTGAAAAGCTGGCACTTGAAGCCGACATCCACAAAAATCTTTTGCAGCGCGGCCATGTAGTCGGGGTTCGGCGGATCGGTGATGCCGATTTCATTGTCGATTTGCACCATGAGCAACGGGCCGCCCTTGGCCACTTCGAGGTCGCCCACTTGCTTGTAAACCTCCGCGAGGTAGCGCTTGCACCAACTGAGGAAGGTCGGGTCGGCCGTGCGGATTTTCACGTCGGGGGACTTCAGCGTCCAATACGGGATGCCGCCGTACTCGACCTCGGCGCAGCAATACGGGCCGGGGCGCAGGATGACCCAGAGGCCGTTCTCCTGGCACAACTTCAGCACGCGGCGCACGTCATTGGAGCCGGTGAAATCGAATTTGCCCTCGCGCGCCTCGACCTGATTCCAGAACAGGTAAAAGCACACGGTGTTCAGGCCCATGGCCTTCGCCTGCTTGATGCGCGTCTCCCAATCCTCGGCCTGCACACGCCCGAAATGCATCTCACCCGAGAGCAGCATCGTCGGCTGGCCATCGATGAAAAACTGGTGGTCGCGGGCCTCGAACTTGTGCGGCTTGCCGTCGGCGGGCGTGATGGTCGTCAGCGGCGGCGGCGTGGCGGCGGGCGTCGCGGCCTGGGCCGCGGCGATCGACATGGAGCTGGCGAAGAGGCCGGCCAGCGCGGCAAGTTTGCAGAAACGGGAAAGCGGGGAGTGGTTCATGGAGTAGGTTTATAAATACTAATTTGTACTGGATGGTTGCGTGGTCGCCATTGGGGCAACGACGGGCGAGGGTGAAGTGGGAGCGCCGGGGACGCCGGCTGGAGGGCCACCGCGGCCAGCCCCGCCGCGACCCGGGAAGCCTCCGCGCCCGCCACGTCCACCGCCGGCGCGAGCCTCGAGCGGAAGCTTGAAATCATCCGGCAGCGGCGCGGGATGGGTGGGGTCGAAGGTGCCCGCGTCGTCCACGATATATTGGGCGAGGGCGAGTTTGTTCTGCTTGATGCCTTCGACGATGGCGCGGGAAAAAAGGTAACCACCGTAAGTGGTTTGGTGCAGGCCTTCCGGCGTATAGGCGCGGCGGGCAAGGTCGGGGCCCAGCGCGGTGTCAATCGCGATGGTCATGGCATTCAGATCAATGCCGGCGACTCCGGCTTCATGGGCGGCGGCCATCGCCGCCTTCGGATAATCGCCCAAGCCCGCGACGTTCAACACGCCCGTGCTGCCCTGCACTTTGGTCATCGGCGAAACGATGACTGGAATGCCGCCGTGCTGTTTGACTTCGGCGGCGTAGTCCTTGAGCAACTGTTTGTAGTCGGTGTTGGCCTCGGCGTAAGTGTTGGGCCAGTCGCCCTCGTGGTCGTCGGCGGGCCAAATGGCGTTGTGGCCCGTCTTGTTCAGGTCGTTGTGGCCAAATTGCATGAAGACATAGTCGCCCGGCTTGAGCTCGCCGAGCAGCTTTTCAAAGCGATGCTCGCGGCGGAAAGCTTTTAAGGTCTCGCCGGATTCCGCGTAATTAACGACGACGACGGGCGCCTTCAGCCAGCGCCCCAGCATCATGCCCCAGGTGCCATACGGCTCGCCGGCCTGGTCGGTGACCGTCGAGTCGCCCATGATGAACACCTTGGGGCTGGTGTCGGTTTTTTCAATTTCGAGCGCGGCGAGGGCGGGGCGGGCGTCGCTGAATTGCAGGGTAAGCTTGTCGTCCCAGTTCTGCTTGAGATTTTCGCCGGCGGCGTTGACCTCCTGCACGTCGAGCTTGAGCTTGGTGCCGTCGGGCAGCACAGGATTGCGCACGCTGACGAAAAAGGTGCGGGTTTCAAATTTACCCGCGTCGGTGTGCAAGCGCTCGAGTTCCAGCCGCCGGTCCTCGGCCTTGACGGTGGTGGTGGTCTCGCCCTTGAGATCGCCGAGCGTGACAGTGACTTTGTAGATGCCCTCGGGCACGGCGGTGGAGAATTTAAAAAGAGGATTAGCCGGAGCCGCCGCGGGCGGAGGCGTGGTGGTGGTGGCGGGAGCATCCGCCGCGGGCGTCGTCGGCGGAGTGGCGGGCGCAAGCGTGGTGACAAATCCGCCGTGCAGCTGATTCTCTCCGCCTTGATTAACCGCCTGAAGATTCGCGCCCGGCTCAAAGCCATAGCCGCGCTCCTTGGTGTAAAGGGTATCGGGCTTCACTTGCGTGTAACCGGCCGGCACGGCGCCGGAACCGAAGAAGAATTTGAAACTCGTCTGGGCCTCGGCGGCATCGGCCGGCGCCGTGCAGCCCAACCATGCTCCCGCGAGCAAAGCACAACGGACGGTGATCGCGCGGGAGTAAACGGAAACCAACTCGCGCCCATCGGGGGAAATGGGGAAACGCATAAGGAACGGGGGTAGGCGCCGCGAACGCGGCGGGAGCGGCATAGTGCGCCACTTTGCCCGGAGAATCAAGTCTCGGAAACCGCAGGCAAGGCCCCTGACCCCTTCGTGGCCCAAACACAAATAAGGGATGGAACCCGCCGCCCGATTCGTTAGACTAATAGGCATGAAATGGTTCACCAGTGGTCTCCTCCTCGCGCTGGCCTTGGGCGCCTGCGCCAAAACCGACATGAAAACCGCCGCTTCCGCCAACCCCGCCGATTGCAAAATCGACGGCAACCTTTCCGCCTGCGGCCTGCCGTCCAACGTCGTGCTCGACATGGCGAAATTCAAACTGCAGCGCCCGGACGAGGAGTGGAAGCGCGTCCTCACGCCGATGCAGTACAACGTCGCGCGCCACCAAGGCACCGAGCCGCCGTTCCAAAACCAGTACTGGAACAACCACGACGACGGCGTCTATTTCTCCGTGTGCAGCGACACGCCGTTGTTTGACAGCCGCGACAAATTTGAGAGCGGCACCGGCTGGCCGAGCTTCACCAAGCCCATCGAGCCCGCCTTCGTCGAGGCCACCGTGGACAACAGCCTCGGCATGACACGCACGGAGGTGCATTGCACGGTGGATGGCGCGCATCTCGGGCATGTATTTGACGACGGCCCCGCGCCGACGGGTATGCGTTACTGCATCAATTCCGCGTCGCTGAAATTTATGCCGCGGAAGGAATACGACGCCTGGGTCGCCAAGAATGGCGCACCCGTCGCGGCGGCCGCGCCGAAGTCGTAAGGGCGGAGTGCAAACCGGAACGGAAGCCAGTGGGCGCACGGATCGGAAGTTGCCTTTTTGCGGAGAGCGGCAACGTTGATAGTGCATGGCGGAGAATTCCATCAACCGGCAAAACCAGCGCGCCTACTCCGCGATTGCGCATTTATATGCAGGGTCGGAGCCGGCCGAAGATGATCCAGGCATGCGAAAGCATTGCCGCGAGCTTTTTACCGGAGCGCTCAAGGGCACAGAGGTGCTGGAAGTTGGCTGCGGGCCCGGGGTGGACGCGCATTTTCTCGCCCAGGCCGGTTTGAAAGTGACGGCCACGGATTTTTGTGACGAATTTGTGGCTATCGTGGGTGCTAGGTTTCCTGCCGTCACCGCGCGCAAAATGGACATGACGGCGCCGGATTTCCCCGAGGCCAGCTTTGACGGCGTGTACGGGTTCGCGAGTTTCATCCATTTGCCGAGAGCCTTGGCCGCAAAAACACTGACCGGCTTGCGAAAATTGCTGCGCCCGGACGGCGTGCTGTTTCTGGGGCTGCTTCGTTCGCGCAAGGTGCGGGAGTATGTGATTGAGAATTGGGGCGGGCAGCCCGACAATCCGATGTTGTTCACCTGCTACGACCCGGAGGAAATCAAAAAACTACTGCTGGAGGCAGGCTTTGCCCGAGTGGACGCGCATCCCTTTCCTTCCTCGAAGATTTACGAAACAATGCCACGCCTCTTGGAGCGTGGCGTGTCTGGCTACCTAATCTTGGCGTTCGTTTGACCCCACCAGGGCCCCCGACCCTTAGGAAATTCAATCCAAGGCTCGGTCGGCTTGCTCGCTTTGTTCGCGTCCGGCCTGCCGCACGCCGTCGATCACGAGGCGCTCGACGTCGCTGCGTCCTTCGTCATCCTCGTCCTCGCCGGACTGGACGTGCACTTTATGGCCGGTGGAGCCGGGAATCGGATCCCATTGCTCGGACTCCGCCACGGAAATTTGCAAGGGGGCCGTCGGAACGGTTTCCGCTTCCAATTCTTTCTTGGCCTGTTCCCAATCGGATTTGGTCACGCAGAGCGCGGTGCGGCCTTGCTTGAAGGCGAGGGCCACGGCCCGCTCGCGCACCAATTTCCGGGTGCCAAAAGCCTGGGCGGCCGCGTCGTTGGTGATGATGGCCGGTTCATGTATGTGCGTTTTCATAAAGGATGGGCGCGGTGGCCTGAGGCGACAGGTGCGGGATGCCCATGGCTGGGCGCAAAAAAACCTACTTGGTGCTGGAGCCAAAGGTCGCGCGGTCGTCCGCCTCGAGCCAGTCGAACGTGGAACTCGTGGCCGGATTCAGGCCGAGCTTTTTGCATTGTTCCGCGAAATAGGCGCGCTTTTCCGGGTGGTCGTTGATGCTGGCGGCCTCTGCGGCGTCAGACCAGGTTTTGATTTCCGCGGGCGATTTCGGCGTGCCGCTGGCCTGCAACCAGACGCCGACGGCGGCATCGTTGTCGGCATGCTCGACGGCGTCCCGAAATTGCTTGCCGGTGATGCCCTTAAAACTGAAGAGCGTGTTGTCCAGCGGGCAATCAAAGTGGTATTCGCCGAGGGTGCCGGCCACGCTGGCGCGGCATTTGTCGAGCGTGCGGCAGGCGATGGCGAAGCCGGCGAGGCGTTCGCGCGGGCTGTGCGGGGCTCGCTTGGTGAGGTCGGGGGCGGTGATGGTGGCGGACATGATAGTTATTTTTGACTGGGTTGGGTGAGGGAAAAGACGGGTGGTAAAGTTGGAACGGATGGCAAATTTGAGGATGGGCAGAAATTCCGGCGGTCGGCGCGGCCGACCTGAAATTTTGCGGCGCGGGCCGGTTTAATTGTCGTGTGGATAACCGTGGGTGCGGGTGAGCTTGCGCTCCTCATGCAATTGCGCTTCGGCCTCGAGCCAATGCTCGAGCGCATGGCCCGGCAGCGAGCCCTGGTTCACGTAACTGAAGTAAGCGCGGGTGGCCACCTCGGCCTCGGACGGCACGGTGCCAAAATCCATCTTGTTATGATTTAGTTCACCCTCGGCGGCCACATGGGCCGGCCCGATCAACTTTTGCTCGTGGTTCTGGTAGAAGTGCCCGTGTTTCATCCCGCCAGCATAGGCCAAGCCGGGCGTTCCGGCTATGGGGTTATCACCCACTATTTGCATTGATGCCCGCCGGCGCCGGCAACGCACCGGAGATTTAACGCCCGCCGCAGAACCGCATGGGCCCGGAGAAATAGCAACAGAAGGCAACGAAGAGAACGAAGACCTCGCTTAGTTTACTTCGTGGCCTTCTGTAAGTGGATCCGGTTGGCAGCCGCCGAGCGTCTTTCGACCGATGCTTCTAATGATGGCTGATACTACCGGGAGGAAGCTGCTTTTCTGGGAAAGGGCGGGCGGGCTTGGGGAGCGGGCGCTTTGGGCTGGAAGGGCGGGCGTAAACGACCCATGGTGGCGTCCGCGCTTATGTCCTTGCCGACGCCTACCCGTTGCGAGATCAAGGCCTTGACGGGGGTGCGTTTTTGGCTGGCGCCGTGGGTGATATTTTATCACCAGACGGTATCCGCGGGCTGGGTGGCGGGGTTGCAGCAATGGCCCGTTTGGCGATTTTTGAGCCAGGGTTACCTGGCCGTCAGCGGATTCTTTTGCCTTTCGGGTTTCATTTTGGCCTGCAATTACCACGGCCGGATGCGGTCGGCGGCGGACCGTGGACATTTCCTGGGCGCACGGCTGGCGCGCATCTATCCCGTTTACACGCTCGGCCTGGTCTTGATGCTTCCGATCGTGGCGCTCGATACCTATTTGGGGCGGCAAACGGCGGGCACAGCCGCGGTGGGCCTGATTTCCAGTGTCACACTGTCCCAATCATTTTTTCCGCAATGGCTGGAGATTTGGAACGGCCCCGGCTGGTCGTTATCCTGCGAGTTTTATTTTTATCTGACGCTGCCGTTGTATGCGGTGAGGCTCGAACGGCAGAGTGGGTTGGCCTTGGCGATTGGGCTGGCGGCCGCGATAGGCGTCACCTGGTTGCTCAATGGGCTGGCGGTCCACTGGGCGGGTGGGGCGCAGGCCGGAGCGGTTGGTTCCGGCGAGCTCCGCCGCTGGGCCGCGGAATTTATACTTCGCAGTCCACTGACGCGAGCGCCGGAATTTGTGGCGGGGTATATCGCGGGCGAATGGTATGCGCGTCGCGGGCCCTGGTCCATTCGCACCTCGCAGGGGGCCGTGGTGGGCGGGCTCATCCTGCTGCTGGCCGGATGCTGGCTGACGCCGGCGGATGAGCATCTTTCCGGCCTCTTTGCGCTGCCCTTTTTGCTTATCATCTTTGGCCTCGCGAATCCCGGACGGCTGGGGCTGGCGGCGCTGGGCAATCCGGCCGCCTGCTTTCTGGGTGAAGCCAGCTATGGCCTTTATATTTTTCACGAGCCGCTTGCGCGCTATTTTTCGGCGGCGGACGGACAATTCTTTCATGGGGGATTGCGGCAGGCGCATCCGTGGCTGTTATTTGCCGTCTATTTTGCCGGCGTGCTCGGCTTAGCGGCGCTTATACTCAAGGCCTTTGAGCAACCCTTGCGACAAAAGCTGGCCTCCCGCCTGGGAGAAAAGTTTGGCCGCTGGCTGGGTGGCGCAAACGCACCGGGGGTTTAACGCACGCTTTAGAACCGCCGAGATGCGGATGGATATTTACAGAAGGCAACGAAGAGAACCAAGACTCCCCTTAGTTTACTTCGTTACCTTCTTTAAGAAAAACCGGCTAACCGACGGCTCGCGATTTTACTCTGCTTCTTTTCGGCCTCTGCCCCTTTTCGACCACTGTAATCACTTAAATCCAGGCACCTTTTGCTGGAGCAACGATTTCAGTTGAGAGAGGTCGGGAACGGCCTGAGTGGGAAAATAAAAATACTGTCGTTGAGCAGTCATTAAATACACGAACTTAGGCGTGATGGCGGCATTTTTGATCAAGCGCCATTCATTAAAGCCCGTAAAACTTTCTCCTTTCACGCGAATGCCGGTGTCATCAATTTCATAGAGCTTTTCTTCCCTTAACTCCGCCGCCGCGGTCCAGCGTCCTTTTGCACCCCAATACGTGGTCAGCCACATTATAACCACAATTCCAGGCAGAATCAGCAAACCAGAGTTGGTCAAATAGCGCTCGGACAAGGTTTGGGCACCAGAATGGAGCCCGAACGGCGAAACCAGGTAACCGCAGAAAACCAAAGCGGCCAACCAATGGAGGCCGCGAGTGAGCTTTAGCAAATTAAGGCGATTTAGGGCCCAATAGTCGTTGAACGTCGGAATATAGCGAACTGGGATCATGTTATCAGGACCCTTATCTAAGTTAGCAGCTTAACCAATCAGCCTCAAAGGGAATAGTGCCGGAGCGGCTGATAACCGGCGAACTGTTTCGATTAATTCCGGTACACTGCGGGGCCGTTGTTGCTGTTGATATTAATTTGTCGGCCTTGGTTGTCGTACATGACCGCGGCGGGGCCTCCTTGCACATTTACCGCGCCCTGCGGCGCGGCCGGACGCGCCGGCGGCGGCAGGCCGCTGGCAGCCTGAATGGAGGCTTGGAGGCGGCTGACGGTCGCGGCACGTTGCTGGTCGGTCATCGGCGCGGCTTCGGCGGCGGCGAGCGCGGCGTCGGGGTCCTTTCGCGCCCAATTCGTGAGAATGGTGTTGAGTTGGTTGGTGCGCGTGTTCGCGTTGCCAATGGTGGTGGCCCAATTGTAGGCCGACGCGGGGTCGTTGCGGCTTTCGGTGTTGATGAGGCTGCCGACGGCGGTGTCGCGCGCCTCGCCCGCCGGGAGCGTGTTGATCCAGTTCGACGCCGCCAGCGGGTCTTGCCCGATCCAGTTGTCGGCAATGCTGCGCACGGCGTTGTTGAGCGCGGAGCCGGGGGGCAGATTGCCGAGCAAGTTGGCGGCGTCCGAGGGTTCCTGGCTGGCGTAAGACGAAATGACACTGCCCATGGTTTGTTCCCGCATGGCGGGGTCGGTCACGCCCAGCGCGTAATTGAGGGCGCTCTGCGGGTCCACGCGCGCGAGTTGGGTGACGGAATTGCGCACGGCGTCGGTGCGCGCCTGGCCCTCGGGGAGGCTTTCGGCCCACCCGAGCGCGCCTTGCGGGTCCGCCGTGGACCAACGGGCCGCGACGCGGTTGACGAGGCTGTTGTACGTCGGGTCGTCGGGCGTCAGGCTTTGCACGAAACCGGCGGCGGCGGTGGGGTCTTGGTCCGCCCAGACGCCGAGGACGTTTTGCATGGCGGTGCGGCGGGCCGCGCCGGCGGTGCCGGGGTCGTCGGGCAGCGATTGCACCCACGACAACGCGCCATTCACATCCTGGTTCGCCCAGGTGGAGGCGAGCTGCCCGATGGCCGTGGTACGCGCGGGGCCGTTGTCCAATTTTTCAATATAAGTGGCCGCGCCGCCGGGGTCATTCTGGCCCATGACGCGCAAGGCATTGGTGACGGCGCCTTCGTTGGCGGCGGCGCCGCCCTGGGAATCAATCCATGCGAGGGCCGCGGACGGATCGGTTTGCGCCCAACTGGCGGCGATGGCCGAAACCACGGAGTCGCGCTTGGTGCTGTCTGGCAATTCATCTAGGTAAGCGACGGCGGCCTGCGGATTCTGGTTGGCCAGCGGGCCGAGGGCGTTGGACATGGCGTTGATGCGCTCGCTGGGCGACTGCAAGGTGGCGGCCCAGGCCAGCGCAGCGGTGGGATCCTGGTTGGCCCAATTGCTGGCGATTTGCTGCAAGGCGCTGCTGCGCGCGCTGCCGACGGGCAGCTCCATCGCGGCCGAGGACGCGGCCGACGGGTCTTGATTGGCCCAACTGGCGTAAACATTGCCGAGAGCATTGGCGGCCTGGCCCGCGGGCAGGCTCATCGCATAGCTCAACGCGGCCTGCGGATCGCGGTTGGCCATGTTGGAAATGATGTTGTTTTGCAAATCGCGCCGGAGGACGACATTGGGAATTTGATCGAGCGTGGCCAAGGCGGCGGTGGGGTCGACATTGGCCCAGCGGTCATAGACGCCGCGCAGGGCGTTGTTGCGCTGGTTCATGTTGCCCAGCTCCTGGGCGCTTTGCAGGGCGGCGTTCGGATCAATTTGCGCCCACTGGCTGTACACTTGATTGAAGAGATTGGGCTGGGTGAGGTAGGCGTTCCCGCTTTGCAGCAAAGCCACGGCGCGTTCCGGCTGGGTGCGGGCGAGGGTATTGATGGCATTATTCACCACCTGGCGGCGCAGTTGCGGTTCGGTGATTTTCTCCACCATGTCGAACGCCGAGGCCGGATCATCGGCCATGAGGACGTTGAAAACACTTTGCAGCGTGCTGTTGCGCGTGTTGCGGTTGACGATGCCCAGGGCGTACGTGAGCGCCGCCTGCGGGTCGCGCTGCGCCCAGTTCGCCACGATCTGGCCGTACACATAATTGCCGTTATTGATATTGGATAGCTTGTACGAATCGAGCAGCACCAAAGCGCCCTGCGGGTCGAACTGCGACAGGCTTTGCGCCACGGCGCGCACGGCGGCCTGTTGCGAGTGGAGGTCCTTGAGCGTTTGGATCGCCTCGGTGGCCGCCTCCTGGTCGAACTGCGCCCACGCGGAAAAAATTGTGCTGCAAATCGCCTCGGGGTCGACCGACTTCGGGAGCTTGAGGGCCGCCGCAAGGGCGGCCTCGGGATCGCGCGTGGCCCAGCGGCTGAAAATCTGCGAGTACTGGCCGTTGTCATTGGTGAGCACATGGCTGTCGCGCAGCAACTTGACGGCCCCCTCGGGGTCGGAGTCTGACAGAAAGCGAGTGATGTTGGTGAGCAACTGCCGGCGGGTCGCGTCGTCCAGCGTCTTGAGCGCGGCGACGGCCTGCGTGGGCTCGTATTGGGCCCAGATGTTGAGCACGCCTTGCAGGGCTGAACGGCGGTGGCTGTCCTGCGGAATGGCTTTGGCGATGGCCAGGGCCGCTTGCGGATCGCGCTCGGCCCAAGCCTGGAAAACGGACTGCCAGAGGTTGGTGGTCGTTTCGTTGTCGGCGAGTGCCTGCAGTTTATCCAGCGCCAGCTTCGGGTCGATGCGGGCCAGCGAGACGAGCACGGATTGAATGAATTGCCGGCGCAGCGAGGCCATGGGCTCGCGGTCGATGGCCGCATAGGCGGCTTCGGGATCCACGCGGGCCCACTCATTCAACACCGCCTGGACGGCGGCGCGGTGGAGTCCGGGGCGGGTCAGCGAAAGCGCGCCGGTGAAAGCGTCGGCGGGATTTTGGCCGGCCCACACGGAGAAAAGCGAACCGTTGTTGCCTTCGGGATAATCGGCGGTGGGGATGGCTTGGGCGGCGGCGATGGCATCGGCGGGGGCAGTCGCGGCCCACACTTGCAGAACGTTCGAAAAGGCCTGCACGCGGCGGTTGGCGCTATCCAGTTGTGCGGCGGCGGCCAAGGCCTGCTTGGGATTGCGTTCGGCCCAGGCGGTAAAGACGGTGCCGAGGAGGGCATTTTCGCCGGCGAGCTGCTCGGCGGCGCGGGCGTGCGTCACGGCGGCTTCCGGGTCGGACGCCACCCACTTGCTGTACGCGCGCGAACGGACGAGGTTGCGGTCGCCGCCCCGCGGGGCCGACGCGGCTTGATCCAGCAACGCCGCGAGCTGGCCGACCGGAGTCTGCGCAACGAGCTCGTCGACGGCCTTCGTGCGCTCCAGCGCCACCGGCGAGGCCAGGGCTAGGCCGAGGGGCGAGGCGGGGTTCCACGGCAAAAGTTTCGGCGCGACGGGCAGCGGGCCCGTGGGCTCGGGGCGTTTGGGCAGGGGTTGGGGGATAATTTTCCCTTCGCGGGTCAGCTTGGCGAGGTTGCTGTCGGTCGGCTGGCCAAACCACCAGTAACCGAGGAGGAGGCCGCCCACAAAAGCGGGCAGCATGAACAAGGCGAATTTGAAAAAGATTTTCACAGTGGAGAAAGGAGTGGAAGGCGGCGGGAGTGGGCGTCCGTCACCAAGGAAAACAGATTTTGGGGTCGTTTGTTACCGCGGCCTGCTCAATTCGATGCGACCGACCGATGTTTGTTAAACCCTAAATTGTAAAACTTTCGCTGCCAAAAGGAAGGGTGAACTCTGCCCGGAAAGGAGGGGGTGATGCTAAAGATTGGCTAAGCCTTGGCCATCAAGGAGTAGCCGCCGGGGCTGAATTTTGGAAGCGCAACACCAGAGTGGGCTGATGCTGGTCGGTCAGCGGGTCGGGGTACTCTTTCGCCTCGTGCGGCAAGTCCACCGATTTGCTGCCGCCATTATCTTTTAAATCCGTGCCGACCGAATAAATCAGCCCGCGCGCCGGGTCGTAGCGCAGCGGCTGGCCGTCAAAGGGATCGACCGGCACCGCGGGAAGATATTCAGGCACGAGCGCGGCGAGAGTTGACGGCAGCGTGCGGTGGTCGTCGTAATAGTGGCGAAGGGCGAACGAGGTTTGGATGAGGCGGTCAGACGCGGTGGCCAGATAGGGCGAAGTGTTCGTCGCCGGATTGGCCGAGGGCATGAAATTCTCCAACACAATCCGGCCGCCGAAGTTTGGGATGAGCATTTCGCGCACGGAAGGGCTCGCGCCATTTTGAATATCGTAGCTGGAGGATGCTCGCTGGTTGGCGGGAAAATTCTTTGCAGAAAAAGTTGGAGTGAAGGCCCTCAGATAATTCCGGACATACTCGGCGGCTTCCCTGCGGGTGGTGTTGAGTTGCAGGCTCCAGGAAAAAATTTCGGTGCCTATAAACGAACTCAGCCAGGGATGACCCGGACTTCCGGGATCGCTGTCGGGATCAATGACAAAGCGCTCCCCGGGCGTGCTCATGCCCAGGAGGCGAAAGGGGTTCCTTTCATGCTTAAGTTCGTCCTCCAAATGGCGGAAGAATTGGTATTCCAAGGCCAGGCTGCGCTGCTGACCGCCCATCCAATCAATGGGAACGGACCAAGTTTTGGCCACGGCGTCGCGCTCTGCGGCCGGCAACGCGGGCACGTTGAGCGCGTTGCCGGCCTCGGCGCTAAAGCCGTCAATTACACTCGCGGTGAGCAAGACAATCGCAGGAACTTGGCCGCGAGCAATAAGTCCCGCCCAGTTGTGCAAGCGGATGGCATCTCGCGCGGCGGTGGCCCAATCGCCCTTCTGGCGCGCGTGGGCGGAGGATAATTGTAGTGTTTTTGCGAGATTCAAGAGCGGCTCAAGCGGTGCCGCGGCGTTTTGGAGCTCCAATTCACCGGCAAAATCAAAATGCGGCAGCGTCGCGATGGTGTCAGCCTGCGCCAGAATGGGCTGGGTCTCGGCAAGATATGCATCCACCAACGCGTCGCCTGGGTTTTGCTTGGTGATTAAATCATCCAACTCGGCCTCCGCCATGCCCTGGGACCGGGCAAAACGGTAGAGGTCCAAAGACGCGCGCGGCAGTTTTTGAATTTGCACAAAACCATTCTGCCCGTCCGGCACCGCGGCGTTGCGGGCCAGTAGATCAGCATCGTCGGGCGGCGGCTCATCCCGTAAATAAAACCACCAAAAGGGCCCGGCCAAAAGGGCGGCCAGCACGGCGCAGGCAAGGGCGCCTCGACGCACCCAGCGCCAAAGACGGCGCGGAGGACGTGGATTGGCCTGGATAAGCGGCGGGCGCGGCGGAAGTTTCATGATCAAAAACAGTGTAAGTACCAATGACCATCAAGGAGTAGCCGCCGGGGCTGAATTTTGGAAGCGCAACACCAGCGTGGGCTGCTGTTTGTCGGCCAGCGGATCGGTGTACTCTTTCGCCTCGTGCGGCAGGTCCACGGATTTGCTGCCGCCGTTGTCCTTCAAATCCGTGCCGACCGAATAAATCAGGCCGCGCGCCGGATTGTAGCGCAGCGGCTGCCCGTCAAAAGGATCGAGTGGCACCGCGGGAAGATATTCAGGCACGAGCGCGGCGAGAGTCTGCGGCAAGGCATGGTTGCCGTCGTAATAATTCCGTGCCGCGAGGGCCGTTTGCACGAGGCGGTCCTGGGTGCTGTACAAATAAGGGGAGGCAATTTCGTGACGCAGCATATCGGTGGTCATTTGCACAAAAATCTCACCGACTAAATTGGAGGGAAAGTTTGTGGGTAAAGCGGCCAGGGCATCGTGGGGACTCTTCGTCAACGAGGGATCGATTTTGCCATAAGGCCCGTCCAAGGCCGCCTGGATTTGTCGCAGCACAGCGGCAACTTCGCGCCGCGTGCGATTCCGCTGCAAAATCATGCGCTGGCCCCAGTCTTTCAGCGGTTTGGGTATTTGCTCAAGCGTGTCGCCGGAATGAGCGTTGGCACTGATCGTCTCGGGCAAGTGGTCAAAAGTGTAAATCATCCGGCGATATTCACCGCAGTCGGCGCGTTGCATCGCGGTCGTCCAGGAGAAGGGGACGGCCCAGGCTTGGGCGAGAACGGCGCGGCTGGCCGGCGTGCTGGCCGGGTCGTTAAGCAGATCTCGTGCGGCGCGAGCGGCGCGCTCATCGAGCGATCCGGCCGTAAAGAGATTCACCAAATCCGTTTCATTCTCACTGAAGCGGGTGGCCAGCCGCCGCAGCCGTTTGATCTCGGTCACCGCCAGGTTGAAATCGCCGGTTTGTCGCGCACGCAGGGCCGAAAGTTCCAGCACTTGCCGGACATCGACAGCGTATGGCGTTTCGGCCAGCTGCTTATTCAGGGTCTGAACTTTTGGGATTTCAAAATGCGGCAGGACGAGGATGTTATCCAGCGATGCAAGCGCGGGGCGGGCTTGCCAGAGGAAGCTGTCCACCAGGACATCGTCATGTTCGTCGCCATTGAGGATCGCCTCCAGGTCGACCGATTCCTTGTAGCTCCGTGTGGCAAAGGCGGAAAAATCCAGCAGCGTGCCATTGAGGGTGCACAATTGCACGAGGCCGTTTTCTTCCTCAGGTACCGGTGCGGCGCGGGCCAGCAAGTCGGTATCGTTGGGCGCTGATTCATCTCCCAAGAATTCGAAATAAAGGGAAAAGCCAACAATGATAGGCACCAAACCGGCGAGAAAGACCAAAAGCGCCAGTAGCGGCCAATTCAGGGACTGCGGCCGCCCAGAAGATAGACGGGCGGAAGGGGAAATCTTCGGCACCGGCGGCAAATTCGGCGGGGCGGCCTCCATGCGTGCGAGTATCACGCGGCGGCACGCCGGGGACAAACGAATAATGGCGTGATCTGCACCAGCTCCCTGTGCTGTCTCGATTTAATAAGCTGGAACGCACGCTCCACCCAAACGCAGATAGTGCTCGGCGCTCCGCGCGCTTGCTGTTTGTCCCGCGTCGGTTATGAAGGATGGACGTCGGCGCGGGCGCGTCGACGCGCCTTCCCGCCATGTTGCTCGCTGCGCTCACGCACACTTTTATTCCCGGCCCCGTCCCGGAAAATTTGCAGGACTGGCACGAGCTGGCGCAGTTTCTCCTCGAACTTTTGTGGGAGCACGCGTGGACGCTCCTCGGGTTCGCGCTCGCGATCCTGGTGTTTGGCCGGTTGATTTTGGAAAAGCGCAATCCCAGCAACGTGTTTGCCTGGGGCCTGTTGGTGCTGTTCGTGCCTTGGCTGGGCGCGCCCTTGTATTTTCTCTTTGGCGGGCGCAAGAGCCGCCGGCTGGTGCGGGCGAAAATACAGGTGAATGAATACGCCGCGCAACTGGCGGCGGGCTTGCTGGTCGACGGACCGCCGCGGCCGGGGTCGGTCGGGCGGGTGGGCGCGCGGCGCAAGTTTGCCTACAACGCCTTTCACTTGCTGGGCGATGGCGTGGCGGCGCACGCGGCCTTGCGCCGCGAAATCGCCCGCGCGCAAAAATCGATTCACGTGCAGACGTATATCTTTGGCCGCGACGAGCCGGCCCGCCAGATTTTGGCCGACCTGACCGAGCGAGCGCGGGCCGGCCTCGAGGTCAAAGTGCTGGTGGATGCGCTCGGCAGCCTGACCGCCGGCGGGCATTTCATGGATCCGCTGCGCCACGCGGGCGGGCGCGTCGCGCGCTTCATGCCGGTACTGCCGCTCGAAACCAAGACCTCGGCCAACCTGCGCAATCACCGGAAATTCGCGATTTTCGACCGCGAGCGCGCCCTCGTGGGCGGGCAGAACATCGACCACCGCTTTATCGACGCGAAAGATTCACCCGAACTCTTTCTGGATTTCAGCGCGCTGATCGAAGGGCCGGTGGTGGCGACGTTCAACCGCGCGTTTGTGAGCGATTGGTGCTTTGCGTCGGGCGATTCCCCACAACTCTTTCGCGAGTTGCTCGCGCACCTCCCACACTCGCGCGGGCCCTACGAGGTCGAGGTGCTGACCAGCGGGCCCGACGTCGAGGGCGATCCGCTCTGGGAGCGCCTGCTCATTCTCGTCCAGCAATGCCGTGAGGAGTTGACCATCGTCACGCCGTATTTCATTCCGGACGAGGTTTTGTTCCAATCCATGCTCGTGCAGGCACACGCGGGCAAACGCATCCGGCTCATCGTGCCCGAGCGCTCGAACCACCCGCTGGTGGATTTCGCGCGGCACCACTACTTGCGTCAACTGCACGAGGCGGGCGTCGAGATTCTGCTTTATCAAAAGAAAATGCTGCACGCGAAACTCCTGCTCGCCGACGGCCAGGTGGCGATGATGGGCTCGGCGAACATGGACTTGCGCAGCCTGTTCGTGAATTTTGAAATCGGCGTGTTCCTGTATTCGGCGGAGCCCATCCGGGAATTGACCGCCTGGACGGAGGCGCTCCTGCCGGATTGCGTGACGTACCTGGCCTCCGGCCACGCCGGCGCGGGCGCGAACCGCCGCCTCATGGAGGACTTCGCGCACCTGCTCGGGCCGCTGCTGTAAAAGGCAGAAGTTGGACGGCAGAATGCAGAAGTCCGAAGTTCCCCGTCTACCCAAGCGGCAGGGCGCAGCGACTGGCTCCGCGCTTGCCGATTCCAAGTGTCCTGACTAACCTACACGCCATGAGTATTTATCGCACCGCCGTCATGATTTGCAACCCGCGCGACACCGCGCAGGTTAGCGGTCCGATTGAGGCGCTCGTGGACACAGGGCCGGAGCTGAGCTGGTTTCCGGCGGATTTCCTGGAGGCTGGCGGAGTGGTGCGTTTGCGCAAACGCAACTTTGTGACTGCGACCAGCCAGCATATCACGCGCGATGTCGGCTATGCGATCGTGCGTGCCGAAAAGTTTGAAACCATCGATGAGGTGGTCTTTGGCCAGCCGGGCGATTTGACGTTGCTGGGCGTCCCCACGCTAGAAGGCTTCGGCGTGATGGTGGACAATCTCGGCCGTCGCCTCGTCGCGACGCCGACTGTTGCGGCCTGAAGCGACATTGCGCAAGCGCTCCGCCGCTTCGCCTGGACTTTCTGACTACGGCGTGGACGTTGTGATCGTGGAGGTGGAGCCGTCCGGGTGGGTGATGGTGGTGACGCCGCCAATGGTGGTAATGCTTATGCCGCTGGCGCCCAGGCCGCTCGCGTTGAGTATGCCACCTTGGAGACTGGAGGCCGAGTTCACATTGTTGTTGATGGCGGTGCGGATGACGGTTTTCTGGGCGTCGGTGAGGTTCGCGGTATCGAGGGTGGCGAGCGCGCCGGGTTTGTCTTTCTTGGCCATGTCCAGCAGGCTATTGCGGATTTGGTTATTGCGGCGGCCCGCATTGCCGATGCTGGAGGCCAGATTGTAGGCGGCCACCGGGTCGTAAGCCGATTGGGAGGCCACATAGCGCGCGACGGCGGCATCCCGCTCCTCGCCGTCGGGCAAGGTCTGCATCCACGCCGCGAGGCCCTGCGGGTCCTGCTCGACCCATTTGTTGGCGAGATCGACAATGGAATTCACCCGCGTGGTGGGAATGGTAATCTGCATCACGGCTTGGGCGGCGGCGACGGGATCGGTATTGGCCCAGCCGTTGATGATGGCGCGCAGCGTGGGGCCGTTGTTGACGTTTTCCGCGCTGGCCTGGCCCCAGGCGGCCTCGGGATCGGTGACGGCCAGGCGGCCGATGGCCGTATTCACTGCAGCAGTGCGGGCAGCGCCCTCGGGCAGCGCCTGGGCCCACGCCAGCGCGGCGCCGGGGTCATTTTGCGCCCAGGCGGTGACGACGCTGTTGGCCATGTTGGCAAAGGCCGGGTTATCAGCGAATCCTTGAGCGTAACTGGCGGCGCCGGCCGGATCCTGCGCGGCCCAGGCGGTGATGACATTGCGCAAGGCGTTGGCGCGCACGGTCTCGCTCACGTCGGCGGGCAGATTTTGCACCCAGGCGAGGGCCGTTTGCGTGTCTTGCGCGGCGAGCGAGGAGGCCAGCACGGCGGTAAGGTTGTCGCGCGCGGTGCTCGGGGCCATTTGGTTGAAATAAGAGGCTGCCGCCTGCGGGTCGGCGGAGGCGAGCTGGCCGAGCACGGTGGTCAGCACGGTGTCGTGTTCACCACCGGCGAGGCTCTTGTTCAGCCAGTCCATGGCGGAGGCCGGATCACTCTTCGCATATTGGCTGAGCACGATCCCGAAATCATTTTCGCGGCGCGTCCCGGCCGGGAAGTGAGAGACGTAGTCAAGCGCGGTGGCAGGGTCGGTGTCACCCAGTTTGGTCAGGACGGTGCGGAGGTTGCTGTCAAAGACGGCACCTTTGACATTTTGGTCCAGCCAGGTGAGGGCCGAAACGGGGTCCGTGTCACTCCAATTGCTGATAACGGAGGCGACGAGATTATTGCGGGTGGCGCTGGCCGGAAGGGAGGCGATGAAATTGCCCGCCGCAGTGGGGTCTTGCTGCGCCAGATGCATGAGGGCGGCTTGCTGGGCGCGATCGTGTTCCACGCCGGCGGGCAGGGATTGCGCGGAGGCGAGCGCGCCCGCGGGGTCCACCTCGGACCAGCCGCTGAACACGGCTTGCGTCGCGGCGGTGCGGGCGGCATTGGCGGGCATTTGTTGCAGGGCGGCGAGCGCGGCGCCCGGGTCCTGCCGGGCCCAGGCGGAGAATACGCCCGCGTAAAGTTGCGCCGATTGCTGGGCCGGCGGCAGTCCGCGCAAGGCGGACATGGCCTGCTCGGGATCGCTCGCCGCGAGATTGGCCAGCACACTGGCGCGCACGGACAGGCGCAGCTTGGCGTTGTCAATCTGCTCCACCGCCGCGAGCGCGGAGGCCGGGGCGATTTCCGACCACCGGCCGAAGAATTCGCGCCAGAAATTGTCCCCGGCAATGCTCGGCGGGAGGGCTTTGGCGGCCGCGAGTGCGGCGGCCGCCCCGTCGCCTTGAATCCACGTGGCCATCACCTTGGTCACGGCGGCGATGCGAAACGAAGCGCGGTCGAATTTCAGCGCTGCGGCCAGGGCCGCGCGGGGGTCAAGGCTGGCCCAGGCGACAAACACGCTGTTCAGCGCCTGCGCCTGCCCGCCGTGCAAGGCCTTGGCCGAGGCGTAGGCGAGCGCTGCCGCCGGGTCGGACTGCACCCATTTGGAGTTCACCAAATCGGTGACAAGCTGGCGGATATCATACTCCGGGCAACTGGCCGCCTCATCCAGCAAGCTCGCGAGATCCGCCACGGGCGTGGCCTCGACCAATTTGACGAGGGCCGCGAGGCGCTCGCCGCCGTGATATTTTTTCAACAGGCCGGCCAAGGCGCCCTTGGGGTCCCACGCCACTCCGGCGGATGTGGCCGGGCCGCCTTTGGTGGCGCTTTTCGCCGGCGGGTGAAAGGCCTGGATCGTCGAAGCCGTGGGGTGGCCGGGATAAATCCAATAACTGGCGGCCATGCCGGTTAGAAAAAGGACGAGGCCGCCCACGGAATACTTGAGGGAAAATTTCATGGGGAGAAGGAGGGCGGATTTTGCGGCGCGGCGGACGATGGCGCAGCCGGGCCGGGCAATTTACGGCAACGAAGGAGCAAGCCGGTGAAAAAGACAATATAATAAAAAGCCAGTACGCCAAACAGTCCCGTGGTCAGCGCGTTTTGCGCGGGTGTGATCGCGGCTTCCGGCGTGGCACTGCGGAGGTAAAGTTGGTAGGCGATGCGCAGCGTGACCAGGAGCGTGACGCCCGTGCCCAAGAATTTGTTGGGTATATAGAAATTGCCGGTCGGGGTGGTCTCGATTTTGGCCAGACGCAGACCAATCGCCCCGAGGACCGCCCCCGCGAGCGCGCCGCAAAGATAGGCCGGGAGCACTTCCTGCAACAGCGCCGCGAACGTCATCACGAGGGCGAGCGCGCCGAACACCGTGACCAAAATACCTTCCCGCACCGGGCGCAATGGCTGGCGACCAAAATTGCGGCGAATGCGGCGGTACACCGACCAGAGCAGCACGCCAATAATAAGGACAGGTGTGAAATGATTGGTGGGGGCGGCCATAAAACGAGTTGAAAAGTGCGGGGCAACGGATTTGCTTCCGGCCACGCTCAAGGCTTGGCGGCGGGTTCGGCAGGCGCGGTCGAACTATTCGGCGAGGATGCCGGATTCGGCGCGACTGGCGGAGTTGCCGGGTCCGGTGGCGACGGTGCAGCGGGCGGCCGCGGAGTGGTCAGGTTTTTCCACAGGGTGGAAAATTTCACGACCGGAAACTCCTCAGTTTTCGAAAGCACGAAACCGTCCTTCGCCATTTCTGCGGCCATCGCGGGCATGTGCATCGCCCCCCAGGGCACGGCGAGGGCGTTGGAACGCTGGAGCTCGTCGCGGATTTCCTGGATGAGATGCGCGTTGCGCTTCGCCAGAATGTCGTCCCAGAGCTTTTGGGCAAACTGCGGGTCCGCGGATTTTTGCATCAGCTCGACGATAAGGGGCGCGGTCAGGTTGCCGCTGTACAATTGTGCGGTCAGGTTCAGGAAGGCGATGGTGCCGGGTGAAAAATCCGCCACGTCCACGTCCGCGCGGTGCGAATGCTCGGTCGAGGGGGAAAACTGCTCCTTTTGGGAGGAAAGGCCCAACGCGTTGGCTACGTGCTGGTAGCTCAGGTGCTGTTGGAGAAGATGTTTCGAATCGGTCACGCCCTCGAGCAAAACCACCGCGCCCGGCGGGAAGGATTTCGTGACTTGCTCGTAAAAGCCGGCGTCACCCATATGCATCATGGGCATGAGCTCGACGGTTTTGCCATCGGGCCGCGTGTAACTTTTGGCCCGCAAAATCAGGCCGTCGGGCCGCAGGGCCATGAAGCCGTCGGTGAAATGATCCGCGGCTAGCGAGGCGCACACGGCGAGGTAAAGCAGCACGGCGGGAAACAGCACGAAGACATTGGCGAGAATAAAGCCGGCCGTATTCCCAAAACTAAAGGCCCGCGCGCCCAGTTGCTCTTCCCGCACCAGCGGCCAGCGCCAGCCCAGCCGTCCGACCACACTTCGCAGCACCCACAGGCCGAGCGCCAGCTCCAGCAGGGAGACCGCCCAGATAAAAATTTGCGCCTGGCTAAAAAAGTAGATGGAAAACGGGACGCCCGCGAGCATTCCGGCCGGTAGAAAAAGAATCAGCGGTAGCATCCAGCGTTTGGGAACCAGCGGCGTGAGGGCCGTCAGCCCGTAGAGCAGCACCGCTCCCAGGATGACCAAAAGGCCGATAAAGCCGCGCAGGGGCGCGAGGGCCGTGACGCCCAGCGAGAGCGTAAGCAGGTCATCCAGCAGTGAAAGTCCGGCATCCGCGATAAACAGGACAAGGAAGACGCTGCACAACTGAGCGAGAAATTTTTTCAAGTTAGGGGAGACCGCAAGGGTGGTGGAATGGTTGCATGAAGGCTGGGCAAATCAAAAGGGTCAGGGCGCGTCAGTTTTTATGACGGACAACGTGGGCCCATCGGGGATCAGGCTGTTTTCGAGGTACCAGAGGCCGTTAACCTTGATGAAGGTAAGCGTGTCCGGTGCTTCTTCGGGCCCCGGAGGCTCTAGGCCGGGAGGCACAATGACTTTATAAGTGGCCTGGGTGCCGTCGTCGTTCAGCGTGGGACTGGCATCGCCGATGGAGGCCAACATCTCGGCCATGGGCTTCATTTGTGGCCTAATCGTTTCCGCCATGGAAAGATCGAATACTTTTTGCGACCACGCAGACGGAAGCCATTCGCCCGGTTTTGCCGCCGCCAGTTGTGCGGGAGTCGGAGGCTTAATTCCGAGCTGACTTATTTGCTCGGCGGTCAGGGCCTGCGCGTCGGGATGTTCGTCAAAGGCTTTCTGAATCTGGGCCGTTTCTTCCTTGAGCTGGGCCTTTTCTTCTGCGGTCAACTTCGGCAGTGGTGTGTCGCCGGGCGGCGGAGGCGAAAAACTTGGCAACAGGGCCGCTAGATCTGGTGACAAAGGCATCGGCCCCAGGCCGGGAGCCGTGTACACCTCGAGCATTTTTTTGGCGTCGCCATCATTCATCACGCGAATGAGCTCGGGGATGAGCGTTTTCAGAGATTGCTGCGGGGAGATTTCTTGGGGCGCGGTGGCAGCGGGCGCGTTGGGGGCAGCTACACGCGCGGTCGGTCCGGTGACAGTTTTCGCCTCGCCAGCAGGAATCGCGGCTGCGGAAGCGTTCGTGGGAATGGCTTTGGCTATAGACTGCTTCAGGCTGACCTCCGGTACCGCAGTGGCAAAGTAAAGCGAAAGGGCGATCCCTGCCGCAATGGCCAGCAACGCGACGAGGGCACCCGGGGTTTTGCTACCGGCAGTCATGGGTCTCAGCGTAGCGATATCGGACAAAATAGCACAGAATAAATTACGCCCTTAATTATAAACGGCCCGCAAGCGCTCAGGAAGGATTGCCTTGGCGCAGGCGAGGAACTAGAGTCGGGAGCGCATTGTCCAACGCAGTCACCCCGCCCATGTTTTCGCCGATTTTCGCGCGCGTCGTGCGTCCGCTGTTCGCCTTGGCGGCGCTGGCGTTCGTGGCGGTGTCGTGTCACGGAGCCACACCGGCGGCGGCATCAGCGGCGACCCCGGCGCCCAAGGTGGCGCTCGGCATCGATGTGCTCGAGGCGCAGAATTTCGACATTCTAAAAGGCAAGCGCGTGGGCCTGCTCACCAATCAGGCCGGCGTGAACAGCCGCGGCGTAAGCACAATTGACGTTTTGCGGCGCGCGCCGAATGTGAAGCTCGTCGCGCTTTATGGTCCGGAGCATGGTATCAACGCCAACATAATTGCGGGGGTGGGGGTGGATTCCACCAAAGACCCGCGCACGGGCTTGCCGGTGTATTCGCTTTATGGCGATGGCAAGCGTCGGCCCACCCCGGCAATTTTGAAGGACATTGATGTGATGGTGGTGGATTTGCAGGACATCGGCACGCGGTCGTACACTTTCGTGAGTTGCCTGCGTTACACGATGGAGGCCTGCTTCGAGTTGGGAAAAACCGTCGTCGTATTGGATCGCCCGAACCCGTTGGGGGGCTTGAAAGTGGGCGGACCCATCATCGAGCCCAGCCTGATGAGCTACGTGGGCGCGTACCCGGTGCCGTATGTCCATGGGTTGACGATCGGCGAACTCGCGAAAATGGCGAAGGACAATCCCGGCTGGCTCAAGGGCCCCGATGAAAAACAGCCGATGTCCGAGGCCGTGCGCAAGAGCGGGCAGTTAATAGTGGTGCCGATGCGCGGCTGGCGGCGGTCGATGCTCTGGCCAGACACCGGCCTGAAGTGGGTGGGGACGTCGCCCAACATCCCTTCGGTCGAAGCGGCTTTCGGCTACGCGCTGGTGGGCTTGGGCGGCGAAATCGGCAACTTTTCCCACGGCGTCGGTACGCCCAAGCCGTTTCGCCTCCTGAATTTTTCGGCCGACGGTGTGCCGGAGCACAGTATGCCAGCGGCGCAACTGGCGGCGGCGATGCAGGCCAAAAATCTGGCGGGGCTCGATTTTACTGTGATTAAATACAAGGATGACGTTGGCAAAGAGCGCTCTGGCGTCTATGTCGGCATCCGCGACTGGAATGCGGTCGAGCCCACGAAGGTCGCATTTGTGATGATGCAATTGGCGGCCGTCTGGTCGGCCAAGGGCAATCCATTCAACGATCAAGCCAAGAAGGCGGAAATCTTTCGCAAAGAAGTGGGATCCACGGCCTGGTGGGACCAGATAACCGACAAGGGCGCGCGGATCGACGTCGACGCCTTTTTCAAAAAATGGCACGCGGACGCCGCGGCCTTCCAGGAAACGAGCAAGAAATGGTGGCTGTATCAGCCGTAGGACAAATATCGGTGCCAGCCCCCTGACGCTGGGGGTGAGCCATTGCCCTTGACCCACCGCAGGCGGCGCGTTACGGGTGGTGGAGCTTTTTATCTCGCATGAGCCAGCAATACAACAAAGTCATCAAGCGCCGCCGGCGTCTTGCCTACAAGAAACGCAAAGCGGCGATCGCCCACAAGGCCCGCACCGCCAAGAGTTCGAAGAAGGACAAGAGCTGAGCGGCGCGCCTTCCCCACCATGTTCCACCTCCGGCAGCGGCGGATGCTGGCGCGGACCGCGGGTGCGGCCGGCCTGTTGCTCGCGCTCGGCGGTTGCTGGTCTGCGCCCAAGGGGCCCACGAGCGCCGGCACCGCGCCGCCCGTCGCCGGCCCGGTGTCTTTCAACGCCGTCGCCCAGCGGTACATCGACGGCGAGAAATTCAAGCGTATCAGCGAGTATTTCGACGGCGTCGAGAACAAGGGCGGGCGCATCATCGAGCGCTCGAAATCCGACAGCCGTTCGGGCTATTATTTCATCGTGGATCTGGACTGGCATCCCGGCACCGTCCTGCCCAAGGGCACTCGCGCCGAACTCCAGTACATTCGCAGCGACACCCCGGCGCCGATCACCCAGCAGTTCGTCTTTTCCGACGCCACCGGCACCTGGCCGGAATTTTTGCTCGGCCTCACCGGCTCCGATTGGCCGCGTCCGGACCTCAGCATCGTCGCCTACAAGATAACTCTGTTTGATGCCGACGGCAAGGAACTCGCCGAGCATCAAAGCTTCCTCTGGAGCTTGCCCCCCACCGTAGGCGCGGCAGCTAAAGTTGCGGACGCGGGTCCGCCGGCGTCGGCCACCGCGGAGGCCAGCCCGGCAACTACTCCGGCGGCTACCACTCCGGCTCCAGCCCCGGAAGCTGCCTCGGCGCCGACGCCAACTCCCTCGGCACTTCCCGTCGGCGGGACGCGATGAGCAGTGTAATTTCGCGCGCGCGAGGGGGCCCATGAGTGTGCTGAAACGTGAAATTCAAGGTGGTGCAGGCTGGTCGCCCTGGCGGCCGTTTCGACAACCGGTGCAACTGAGCGCCGACGTTTTGTCGGAAACATTGTCGGGCGGGCAGGCCTTCCGCTGGCGGCGGGTTCCGGCGCAACCCGGAGTTTGGACGGGCGTCTGGGCGAACGGCCTGGCGCGCGTGCGGTTGTCGGCGGCGGGAGAAATCGAATGGTCCGCGCCGGAAAAAATCGCGGCCCGGTTGGCTTCCGCGGTCGAGGAATATTTTGCGGCGGACGTGAGCTTTGTAATGCTGGCCGACCGCCTGCCGTGGCGCACGGATGAGGTTTTGGAAAAATGCATTCGCGCGCGCCCAGGCCTGCGGCTGCTGCGGCAGCCGTTTGGCGAAACCCTGCTGGCGTTCATGTGCAGCAGCGCCAAGCGCATTCCGCACATTGCGCAAATGTGCGAAAAAATGGCGGAGCGTTTCGGCGAACCCGTCGCCGAAGGCGTCAACGCTTTGCCCATGTGGCCCCGGCTGGCGGAAATTGCGGAGGCGGACCTGCGCGCTTGCGGGCTCGGCTACCGCGCGCGCTTTATCCACGACGCGGCGCGACGCCTCGCCCGCGAAGGCGATTGGGAAAAACGCCTTCCCCATGCGCCCTATGCCGAGGCGCATGCGCGGCTGACGGCGCTGCCAGGCGTCGGGCCGAAAATTGCGGACTGCGTGCTGCTTTTCGGCGCCGCGAAGTACGAGGCCTTTCCCGTGGACACCTGGATTCTGAAGGCCATGGCAGAGCGTTACGGCCTGCACGGCTGGCGGCCCGCGCAAGTCGCGCAATTCGGGCGCACCCACTTCGGCCCGCTCGCGGGCCTCGCGCAGCAGTTTTTGTTTTCCGGTGCGCGCGCGGAGAAATGAGTTTAACAGAATATTTTAGACAGAATTAACAAAATTTGCAGAATCATGAAAAGCTCATCGTCATGAAGACCGCAAAAGAAACACCGGAGATATTTCTCTGGCCGCCACCGAAGAAGGTAGAATGGACCGGTGAACTGGTTCAGATACCGACAAAGCTAAGTTGGTCCTGCGTGTTTCCGCCCAATCCGACCCTGAGTGGGAGCTATGCTTTTTTTAGCAGTACTCGTGGGTTTCGACCGGAGCCGTCTCCAATGGGCCAGGATTTGGACAAAGCCTGGTTGCGCATCGTGCTGGACGAAAAATTGCCGGCGGAAGGCTATCGCCTACATATCACCGCCCAGTCCGTGCGCATCGAGGCCTCCAGTTCACCCGGCGCAGTTTACGCGTTTCGTGTCCTGCAACAGTTGAATGCTAATCGAAAAAACGAGTTGCCTTGTGGTTTTATTGAAGATTGGCCGGACTTCCCCATTAGGGGCTTCATGCTGGATGTCAGCCGGAGCAAGGTTCCCGACACCTACGGTTCTTGGAACAACCTGTTCGATGCGCTGGCCAAGCTTAATTACAACCAACTGCAACTATACACGGAGCACACTTTTGCTTTCAAGGGGCACTCGGTGGTTTGGGGAGATGCTTCGCCTTATACCCGGTTAGAAATGGGGAAAATTCGATATTATCAAGAGGCATTTGGAATCGAGGTGGTGGCCAACTTCAATTCCTTCGGCCACTTCGAGCGGTGGCTGAAGCATCCCGAGTATAAACATCTGGCGGAGTGCCCGGACGGTTTTGTCCATCCGCTCAAGGGCCAGATGACGCATGGGACGACACTGAGGCCCAATGCGGCAAGCCTGAAGTTCCTGGACAAATTGTGGGCGGAGTATTTGCCGCTGTTCCAGTCCAAGCGCTTCAACCTCGGGGGCGATGAGCCGTGGGAATTGGGCCTGGGCTGGAGCAAGCCGCTCGTGAAGAAATTCGGCCAGCACCGGGTCTATCTCGATTTTCTTAAAAAGCTGCACCAGCAGGCAGCGAAGCATGGAAAGGAAATTTTATTCTGGGGCGATATTTTGCTGGAGTCACCGGAACTGGTGAAAGAAGTGCCCGCGGATGCCACGGCGCTGCTCTGGGGTTACGAGGCGAACCATCCGTTTGCCGAGCAATGCGCGAAGCTGGCAGCGGCGAAAAGAAAATTCTGGGTGTGCCCGGGCACCTCGGCGTGGAATACGTTTACGGGCCGCACCGACAACATGCTCGCCAACCTCGAAAGTGCGGCGAAGCACGGCTTGGCGAATGGCGCCGAGGGTTTTTTGCTGACCTCGTGGGGCGATGGCGGCAACCACCAGCCTTGGCCAATCATGGATTTGGGTCTCACCTACGCAGCGGGTCTCGCGTGGAATCAAAAAGGCACGCGCCGGACGGATTTGCCGCGAGCCGTGGACGCGATATTCAATGAGGGGCGCACTTCGAATTTAGGCCAGATTTTGCTGGAACTCGGGCGGGCGGAAAATGCCGTAAAACATCCGAAGCCCAACCGCAGCCGTCATTATGATCTGTTTTTCGCGACGCGAGCGGGACTAAAAAAGGAACTAAAGACGCTCACGGACGCAGAACTGAAAAAGATCCTGAAGGCCCTGCTTAAAGTACAAACAGAACTGTCTCAGAAGGTGCAAGGGAAGATTCCTGAGGAAAAGAGGGCCGCCCAAATATTAGCATTCGTGTTTAGCGAATTGCGCCTGGGTGCGGACATGGCCGCCTGGGCGATCAAACGGGCGCGACTGGCCAAAGCGGGCAAGAGTACGCGGCTGCTGGCAGGAGAGCTGAAAACATTAATTGGTCGTTTCGAAGAAATCTGGGTGAGGCGCGCCCGTGTCGGCGGCTTGCACGAGGCGACGGCCCGGATGCGGGCGGTGGAGCAGGATTTGTGAGGAAGAAAAAATTTGAACCACAGAGACACCGAGAGCACAGAGTGCCGGAAGGAGAGGAAAAGAAAAAGCGGAGTAAATCTTCCGCAGATTGCGCAGAGGCACGCAGATTTTTCTACATGATCTGTGTTAATCGGTGAAATCTGTGGAAAAATTTCCTCTTCTTTCCTTTCTTCCCCCTACAGCACGCCGTGCTCTCGGTGTCTCTGTGGTTCAAAACTCTTAACTCTTCGTTTCGGTTCTTTCCGCCAGCGCCTGCAGCTTTTCCACTTTTTCCGCTTCCGCCAGCGCGGCGAGCAGGTCGTCAATCGCGCCCTCCATCACGTTGGGCAGATTGTGGGCGGTGAAACCGATGCGGTGATCCGTCACCCGCGATTGCGGAAAATTGTAGGTGCGAATGCGCTCGGAGCGGTCACCGGTGCCAATTTGGGATTTGCGCTGCGCGGAGTATTTCAGATTTTCATCGGCTTGTTTGCGTTCGAGCAGGCGCGCGCGCAGCACCTTGAACGCCTTGGCCTTGTTCTTGAGCTGGGAGCGCTCGTCGGAGCATTTGACGATGGTGCCGGTCGGCTTGTGGAGAATCTGCACGGCGGAATCCGTGGTGTTGACGCCTTGGCCGCCGGGGCCGGATGCCCGCGCGACGGTGATTTCCAAATCTTCGGGATTGATTTGCACATCGACGTCTTGGGCCTCGGGCAGCACCGCGACGGTCACGGTCGAGGTGTGGATGCGGCCATTGGCCTCGGTGACGGGGACGCGCTGCACGCGGTGCACGCCGCTCTCCCATTTGAGCGTGCGGTACACGTCGTTGCCGTTGATGAGAAAAATAATTTCCTTCAAGCCGCCGGCTTCGGACGGGCTGGAACTCAACGGCTCGACGGTCCAGTTGTGCAATTCGGCATAGCGCGTGTACAGGCGGCCGAGTTCGGCGGCGAAGAGCGAAGCCTCGTCGCCCCCCGCGCCGGCGCGGATTTCGACGATGGTGTTGCGCGAATCCGCGGGGTCGGGCGGGAGCATCGCGAGGAGCACCTTTTCGCGCAACTTGGGAAAATCGGCGCGCAAAGTGGTGAGCTCTTCTTCGGCCAGCGTGCGGAGATCGGCATCGGAGGCGGGGTCGGCGACGAGGGCCTCGTTTTCCTTGAGGGCGGCGGCGGTGCGCGTCAGTTGGCCATGGAGATCGAGCAATTCGGTGAGCTTTTGATGCTCGCGGCCGATTTCGGCGGTGCGGCGCTGGTCCGAATAAAAGTCAGGCGCGGCCATGAGCGCGTCGAGCTCGGCGAGGCGCTTTTGGAAGGACTCAATGGGGGGAACGTCCATGGGAAGGGATGAATGTAGAAGGTAGAAGGGAGAATGTAGAATGAAAAATGCAGTTAGCCTTAAATGCGTTCGTGGTGGCGGCCAGGAGGGGGCCGGCTACGCCTCGGTGCGATTGACACAAACTGACAGCGGCGGTAGTATTCGTCTCTGTCGCACCATGGGATTTCCCTCTAACAACAAACCGGGCCGGATGGGCCCATTGCGCCTCGCGGCCCTGGTGGCGGTGACGCTGTGGGGGATGTATTTCGTTACCTTGGCGCGGACAATGGCGTTTGGCTTGGGGTCACTAGGCCACAACCTCGCGGGAGAATTTTTGATTTTTCTCGTCGCGGTCTTCCCATTTGCCGCGCTGATCCTGCTGGGCCGGCGCTGGCGGACCTTCAACCTCGGGGTCGTGACGGTGGCGTTGGTGTGCATCATATTCGCCGAAACCTTCGCCACCTCGCAGGAAGTTTTGGTTCTGCGGCACTACGGACAGAATCCCGGCCAGAAGGTTTTCGTCGAGCGCTGGGCACCCTTTGCAGGCCACTGCATCTATTATGAGCCGGGCACGGGCTGGGCCGGGACCGACTGACGGATTATTTTTGCTTTAAGGGACGAACGGCGTCGATAAGCTGGTTCCTGCGCGAATTTTCGCGCCCCCCGCCATGCCCGAACCGGAAAGCACTTTGAGCCGCCGCGAAATCGTCGCGGTCGTCTGGGATTTCGACAAGACCCTGATTCCCGGCTACATGCAGGCGCCGCTGTTCGAGCACTTTGGGGTGGATGGCGGGCGGTTTTGGGCCGAGGTGAACAAATTGCCCGAGGTGTACAGCCGCCGTGGCGCGCACATTTCGAGCGACACCGCGTACTTGAACCACCTGCTAAGTTACGTGCGCCACGGGTCGATGCGCGGGTTGAATAACAAGCTCCTGCGGCAGCTCGGCGGCAAATTGCGCCTGTTCCCCGGCGTGCCGGCGCTGTTCGGGGAATTGCGGGCGCTGGCGCGCAGCCGCCCGGAGTTCGTCCGCCACGAGATTGCCGTCGAGCACTACATCGTGAGCACCGGCCTGGCGGAGATGATTCGCGGCAGCGCGGTGGCGCCGGCGGTGGACGGCATTTTTGCCTGCGAATTCATTGAAAACCCGCTGCCGCCGCATTTCGGGCGGCAGGACGAGATGGCGCTCGAGGGCGAGGACTGGGAGATCGCCCAAATCGGCGTGATGGTGGACAATACGATAAAAACCCGTTTCATCTTTGAAATCAACAAGGGCTCGAACAAGAACCCGGCCATTGACGTAAATGCCGTGGTGCGGACGGAGGACCGGCGCGTGCCGATCAAGAACATGATTTATGTGGCGGACGGGCCGAGCGATGTGCCGGTGTTTTCCGTGGTGCGGCGCAACGGCGGCAAGGCCTACGCCGTGTACGACCCGGCCAGCCCGGCAGAGTTTGCGCAGAACGACGGTCTCCTGCAGGTCGGGCGCATCCACGCCTACGGCCCGGCGGATTACCGGCCCGCGAGCAGCACCGCGCAATGGCTGAAAATGCACGTGCTGGCGATTTGCGAGCGCATCGTGAAGGAGCGCGAGGAGGCGGTCGCCGCGCGCATTGCGCACCCTCCGCGCCACCTGCATCCCCCGCCGGTGGTGGTACCGGAGCCCGGCCAGCGCGAGTTGTTTCGGGACAAAAGCTGAGCGAGATTATTTTCCCATGAAAGTACCGCAACCCGGCTCGCCCCAAGCGGCCATTCTGGCTTCGGCACGCCTGTGGGCCACGCAGAAGCGATGGGATCGGGTCGTGGAATTGACGCCCAGCCTGCTGGCGGCCAACCCGGAAAATCTGGCGGCCTACGCGTTGGCCACCCGCGCCTGCATCAATACGAAGAACCATGCCCAGGCTTGGGAACTGGCGCAGATGGGCGTGCAACTGGGAGCCCAAAATGCCGATGCGCACTACTTGTGCGCCATCGCGGCGCTGAATCTCGAAAAAATACGTGCCGCCAACCAGCATTTGCGCACGGCCCTGGAATTGGCGCCCCACTGGGCGGAGTTGCATCGATTGCAGGCACGGCTGCTGTTGCGCCGGAAAGCCGGCAAGGAGGCCTTGCAGTCCCTGCGGCAGGCGAAGCAACTCGCGCCCACCAACGCGGAAATTACCGGTGAGCTGGTGGAACTGGAAGCCGCGGGCCGAGCCTCCGGAGCCGACTTGCGCGAAATCACCTTGCGGTATGAGGAAGCCCTCGCGCTCGAGCCCGAGAATGCGGGGCTGCATTACAAGCTCGGCCTGCATTTATTGCGCATGGAGGCGGACTATCCGCCGGCCTTGCAGCATTTGCGGAGCTCGCTGCAGGCCGACCCACGCAACCGGGCGACCCGGCAGGCCTATTTGGAGGCGCTGCGTTATGGCGATCCCTTTTTTCGTGCTCTCTATGCGCCGCGGCGGCTCGCCCGCCGCTGCGTGCAATTGCTGGATGACCGCCACATGGGATTTTTTCGCGCCTTGGCCATGCTGGCGTTGGCGCCGCTCTTAGTGACTCTGAGTGTCTTGAGTGCCGTGTTTTTTTTGCTCTTTTGCTGGATACCCGCGTTGGTCTACGGGGCGCTCACGTTGACAGATTTTCGCGCGGTGGCCGCCGGTCAGCCAGCCGGGGCGTTTTCCCGCTGGAGTTGGAGCGCACAGCCGCGGGGCGTGCGGGTCGCGTTGCTGGCGCTCGTTATCACCTCACCCTGGTTGCTGCTGGCGGTGCTTTATTGGCGGTCAGGGCTTTGGTTTTGGCTGTTGGCGGGGCTCGTGGTGGCCAGTTGGATAGACGTCGGATGGAGATTGGCGCGCCTGGTTTACCAGGCGGGAAAGAGTCGCAAAGGTTTCCGCAGACCCGTGATCGGAACGCTCGCAGCCTTACTGGCTCTGGGTGGCATGTTGAGGCTGTCCTATGATGACCACGATGGACTGGGGCTGATCATTTCCTGCTCCTTGGCGGTCGTGTTTTTGGCCGTGAGGAATTGGCAGCGAAAAATTCTCTATTGAAACAGCAGCAAGTTTTTCACGAGCGGAAAATAAAGTAGGCCGCACCAATCAGGCACAAGCCGGCCCACAGATAGTCGAGTTTCAGCGGCTGGTTCATGTAGAAAATCGCAAAGGGCACGAATACCGACAGCGTGATGACTTCCTGGAGAATTTTGAGCTGACCGAGCTGGAGGCCGGCGTCGTTACCGATGCGGTTGGCCGGCACCTGCAGCAAGTACTCGAACAGCGCGATGCCCCAGCTCACGAGCGCGGCGATGAGCCAGGGTTTGTCGTGCAACGTTTTCAGATGCCCATACCAGGCGTAAGTCATGAAAAGATTCGAGCAGACCAACAGGCCGGCGGTCTGCCAGAAGGCGGGGGTGGCGAAGGGATTCATAAGAAAAAGGATGACGGCAGAAGGAGGAGGGAGGAAAGGAGGCGGAGAACGGAAGAAATTTTGAACAGAAGGCAACGGAGACGCAAAGGGGAATGCGGGAGCGCTTGCCAGCCGGGCGTACTCATGCCAAAGTAAGGTCAATGGGATTGGCCCACGCTAACATCACGCTGGAGAATCCAAAACTGCCCAAGCTGAAGCCGCTCAAGGTCAAGGCGCTGGCGGATTCGGGTTCGGTATTTTTGTGCGTGCCTGAGCATGTGGCGGAGCAGTTGCAATTAGAGGAAATTTACGAGAAAGAGGTCATCACCGCGGATGGGCGCCGGGCCGTTTACCCCTATGTCGGCCCGATCCATGTGAAATTTGACAATCGCGGCTGCATGGTGGGTGCGGTGGTCATGGGCGATGAAGTGCTTTTGGGTGCGATCCCAATGGAGGACATGGACCTTGTCGTTTTGCCGCAAGCACGCAAGGTAACGGTCAATCCCGAGAATCCAAATATTGCGACCGCTGCGGCCAAGGGAGTGCGGCATCCGCGGAAGTCCGTTACGTCAGATGACGACGGCACAAGTAGCGAGGCATAGCGGTATTCCAAGCACTACGCCAAGTAGCATACCAAGTGCAAAGGGCCGGCCCGAGCGAACGAAACAACAAGCAATCGGGAGCGCAAACAAGAAGAATAAGGATATTTCGGAGTCTAAAGATTCCGTTCTCGCATGTAAAAAATCTCGCGGGAAGAAATAGAAAAAGTTAATTGCCAACAAGCCCAAAGAAGTAAGAAAGCCGCAGAAAATTGTGACCTTCCGCGTGGAAACCGAAGGTTTGGGCGGTGCTGAAACAGCTTCCGTCATGAGGGAAAACTGCGAATGGAACTGACGGATTTTTATTCTGGCACTGCCCTACTCCTTCTCGTCGTCCTTCTTGTCGGTGCTTTCGGCGATGGCGGCCCCGGCGGTGACGTGGACTTTCTCGAGAATCGCGGCTTTGACCTCGGCGGCGACTTTCTGGTTTTCGTCGAGGTATTTCTTGGCGGCTTCGCGGCCCTGGCCGATGAGGTTGCCCTGATAGGCGATCCATGCGCCTTTCTTTTCCAAAATTTTGTGTTCCAGGCCGAGGTCGAGCAGCGAACCGGAGCGGGAGATGCCTTCGTCGAACATGATGTCGAATTCGCACTCGGTGAACGGGGGCGCGACTTTGTTTTTCACGACCTTCACGCGCGTGCGGTTGCCGATGACGCGCCCGGTGGGGTCCTTGATCTGCGCGACGCGGCGGATGTCGAGCCGGGCGGAGGAGAAGAACTTCAGCGCGCGGCCACCGGGCGTGGTTTCGGGATTGCCGTACATGACGCCGATTTTCTCGCGAATCTGGTTGGTGAAAATGCACACGCACTGGCTCTTGCTGATGCAAGCGGTGAGGCGGCGCATGGCCTGGCTCATCATGCGGGCCTGGAGGCCGACGGTGGCGTCGCCCATCTGGCCTTCCAGCTCGACCTTGGAAACGAGCGCGGCGACGGAGTCGAGCACCACGACGTCGATGGCATTGGAGCGGATCAGCGTTTCGACAATGTTCAGGGCGTCTTCGCCGGATTCCGGCTGGGAGACCATGAGGTTGCCGAGGTCCACGCCCACGGTCTTGGCGTACTTGGGGTCGAGGGCGTGCTCGACGTCGATGAACACCGCATTGCCGCCCTGGCGCTGGGCCTCGGCGATGACGCTCAAGCAGAGCGTGGTTTTGCCCGAGGACTCCGGGCCGAAAAGTTCGACGATGCGCCCGCGCGGCAGCCCGCCGCAACCGAGGGCGAGGTCAATGGCCACCGAGCCGGTCGAGATGGTCGACACCTTCATCTTCGTGGCGTCGCCCAGGCGCATAATGGTACCGTCGCCGAACTGTTTGTTGATGGCGGAGAGCGCGAGCTCAATGGGGCCGCGACTGGCGAGCGTGTGCTTGGCGGCGGATTCGGTGGCGGAGGATTTGGCGGCCATGGGAAGGGAGTGTTTTAGTGTTCGGGTACTTAGTGCTTAGTTGGACCTGATGAAAAGTTGGCGACAGCAACTTGCAAGCGGTAAACGCTGAAAGGATGTGCCCGCGGACGGTGCCAAGGTCAATCTTGCGAGCGTCTTCCGCGGCAACAAAGGCAGCTTGGGAAAGGCCCCGAGGCTTGGCAAGCCTATAATGCTAATTTGTTCACTACTTTGGTCAAGGGCCTTTTTTGGGGCCGCGATGGGGTCGATTATTCTATCGGACGTCGCGCTGGCGAGGTGGCCTGCTACGCCTTGCGCACACCGACAAACACGCCGCCCTTGGAGGTCGAGCCGGTGAAGCCCACGACCGTGCTGCCTTGCTTGAGGAATTTGACGGTCACGCTGACGCCCGGGACGGTGATGCTTACCCCGCCGGTGGAGGAAACGGTGCCGTGGATGACCTGCTGCTGGTTAAAGCCGCTGCCGACGTAGGTCTGCAACGTCATGGTCATCGCACCCGTGGAGGAAACCACCACGGTGCCGTACTGGGCCTTGCCGTCGGCCTGATGGTCCATGTAGGCCTCGGTGTACGTCCCGGCGAAAGGACTGGCCGCGTGCACGGCGGAAGTTCCGAGCGCGAGGCTCGCAACGATAATGAAGAACAGACGAAGCGGAGATGGCATAGTAATGGTCGAGTTAAAGTTAGCCGGCATAGACAAATCCGTGCTCACGGTTGGCGCAAGGCGACCACGATGCCGGCCGTGCCGTCGGACATGTTCGTAAAGGTGCCCTGGAAGCCGAGGACGGCTTGGCCGCTGCTGATGAATTTAAGGTTGAATTTTGCACTGCCGGTCGGCGTGAAGGTGATGACACCGGCAGTGGAGACAGTGCCGTGGTGCGTTTCGGTGCGTGGAACTTCTTTGCTCAACGAAGCCCCCGCGACATATTCCGTGATCTTGAGCGTGAGCGCGCCCGTGGCCGCCACCGTGAAAGTGCCATAGCTGGCGGTGCGCGTTTTGACGGGGCCGCTGGTGTGCATGGAGGCCCAGGAATAGGTCCCGGCGAAGGGATTGGTGGCCGCGTGCACGGCGGAAGTTCCAAGCAAAAAGCCCAGAACGAGGAAAACGCGAGAAAGGAATTTGCGCATGGTGAACGGAGAGTTGAGGCTTCTCCACTACCAAGCGCACCGCCGGGAGGCAAGGCGGTACCGTCACGCCCGCTTCAGCTTGGGGCTGCTCACGAAGGCTTGCGCACGCCGACCATCACGCCGCCCTTACCGGTTGAGCCGGTGAAGCCCAGCACGGTGCTGCCTTGCTTGAGGAATTTAATCGCCACCGAGTCCTGGGCGCCCGGAAACTTCACCGCTCCCGTAGAAGAAACAGTGCCGTGGAGCACCGATTGCTTGTTCAAGTCGTTACCGACGTACGTGACGAGCGTGATGGTCACCGACCCGGTGGTTGAAACGGCCATCGTGCCATACTGGCCCTGGCCCTGCTTGTCATGGTCCATGTAGGCCATGGTGTATGAGCCGACGAAAGGATTGGCGGCCGCGTGGGCGGCGGGAGCCCCGAGCCCGAAGCTCAAGGAGGCGATGATGAGTGAAGGAAGAATAGTGCGCATGGTGAAAGGAGGGGCCGAGGCGGCTATTATTGCAGGCCCAGGCCGCGAATTCAAGTTTTCGCTGCCCGCTTCCCTCGGGCGGCCCTCGCGGCTTCGGTCCTTTCCGCTTACGTCGGCTTGCGCACGCCGACAAACACGCCGCCGGGTGCGACCGTCCCCGTGAGACCCAGCACGATGCCGCTTTGCTGGAGAAAATTCACGGTGATCTTGTTTTTGAAGGGAATGGACACCGCTCCCGTCGGGGAAACGGTGCCGTGGAGCACGAGCTGCTGGCCGAAGCTGCCGCCGACGTAGATTTTGGTCGTGACCGTGATGGCCCCGGTGGACGAGACAGTGAACGTGCCGTACTCACCGTTGCCATTCGCTTTGTGATCCACGTACACGATGGTGTACGTGCCGGCGTAGGGATTCGTGGCGGCGTGGGCGGCGGAAGCTCCGAGCCCGAGGCTCAAGGCGAGAAAGCAGAGAAGACGAAGCGGAGAGCTCATATGGAGAGGAAAGGCTGGTGGTGGAAAGGAAGAGGGTCGGCCGGCGGCGGAAATTCCGGGTTAAGATTGTTTCAACCCCAGGACGAGGCCAGAGTCCGAATTACTGCTGCCCGGTTTCGGCGAAAACGTGCCCTGCAGGCCGGTGACGATGCTGCCGTTGGTGATAAATTTGACATTCAACACCGACTGCAGATCAGTGAGGGAAAGCTTGCCGTCGGCCGACACACTGCCGTGCAGCGTATGGGTTTTGCCGATGGGATCGATCTTGGTGTTGCCGGTGACCTGCCGCGTCACCGTGATGGAAACACTGCCGGTACTGCTGACTGTGCAAGTGCCCGAGGAGGCGTCACGGTTGTTGGCGGAACCGCCGGTGTTCATGACGACGAAGAAATACTTGCCGGCGTAAGGCGAGGTGGCGGCGCGGGCCGCAGAAGCCCCGAGCCCGAGGCTCAAGGCGATTAACAAGAAAGGCAGGAAACGGGTGCGCATGGGAAGGAATGGGTTGAGGGATGCAACCTATCAGACTCCGGCACCGGAGACAAGTTTCCCCGGGACACTTATCGGGCAATGGCACAGACGCGTTTACGGCTGCTTTAGGCCTATGAGGATGCCGCTGTCGTCAGAATTTATCGAGCCTTTGGGCTTAAAGGTGCCTTGTAGGCCGACTACAGCAGAACCGCTCTTTACGAAATGGACGCTGAAGATGTGAGAGGCGCTGCCCGTGAGAGTAGCCACTCCCGCCGCTGAAACTTTGGCCGTTCGGACCCCGATTTTGTCAATCTCCGTACCTCCTGAGTGGTCGCCGGAGACGGCCTCCTTGCCCCTCAGGGTGATGGTGCCGGTGGCCGACACTTTGACGGTTCCAAAAATGGCATCCCGGCTGCCGGTTGGTCCGGAGGTACTTAAAAAGAGGTAGGAATAATTGCCAGCGTAATCAGAAATATTGCCCGACTGCGGCGCGGAAAGGCTCTGCGCAAGGCCCATGAAGATGCCACTGATCGAATCATCCGAACCGGGGCCGGGCTTGAAGGTGCCCTGCAAGCCGATGACCGTCGAACCGCTCTTGACGAAATTGAGGTTGTCAATTTCTGACATTTTACTTAAAATCGTGACAACGCCCGATGACGAAACATGGCCCGACTGGACCATGGTTTTGCCCAAGCCGGGGTCCTTGGTGGCGCCGGAGATTACTTTTTTCATTGTCAGGGTCAGCGTGCCGCTGGTCTTCACGATGACCTTGCCATAAAAGGCGAAACGGTCGCTCACCTTGCCGGCCGTGCCCACCACGGCGCAAGAATAAGTGCCTGCATAGTCGGCAGTTGCGGCGTGAGCGGCGAAAGCGCCAAACTTCAGGCCGAGGACAAGCAAGAACGCAAAGACAAAACGATTACACATAGGAAAGTGTGGGTTGACTTGACCTTCACTAATTAAATCTCGCAACGACGACAAGTTTTTACGTCCAGCGCTCCCATTTTCATCGCCCGTTTATGGCTGTTTCAAGCCCAGCAAAATGCCGCTGTTGGAATTGTCGCCGCCGGGCTTGGGGGTGAAGGTACCCTGAAGGCCCGTCACGGTGGTGCCGCTCTTGGTGAATTTCACGTTGATGATGGAATCGGTGCCGGTGAGATTGAGCACGCCGGTAGTGGAAACACTGCCGTGGAGAACCTGGGTCTGGCCAATGCCAGTGGTGCTGCCGCGCACTTCCCTGGTGAGGTTGATCGTCACGCTGCCGGCACTGCTGACGGTGCAGGTGCCATAGAGCGCGTCGCGGCTCTGCGTTGGCCCGCTCGTGCCCATGACGACGAGCGCATACTTGCCAGCGTAGGCGGAAGTTGCGGCATGGGCCGCAGTGGCGCTGAGCCCGAGGGCCAGGAGAAGGAGGGATAAAAAGCGGAGTTTCATGGAGATCAGTGGTGGTGGAGCTTTAGGTAAATTCATCTAGGTTGACACGCATCGGAGCACAAGTGTTTCCCGAGGGTGACAGACTTGACCTCGCAGCGTCGTAAGACTACGGCAGGAGCCATGCCTTCGGTCACCGTCAAATTGCCCGCGACCATCAACCGGAAATTGCGCACGGCGGCCCGTCGCCGCGGAGTAAGCCTGTCCGCCGTTACCCGGCGCGCCTTGGAGCGGGAATTGACTGTGCCCGAGCCCGATTTTGCCACCTTGGCCAAACCCTATCTCGGTATGTTCCATGGGCCGCGCGACCTCAGCACCCGGGAGCGAAATTGGGACGAGGAAATCCGGGCGCGGGTCAAAGCCGTGGATGCGGGCCAGACGACTGGGATTCCCTGCGAAGTCGTCAAAAAAGAAATGGCGGCGAGGTTTGGCTGATGAAAATTCAGTTTTTACCTCCAGCCCGGGCGGAACTGGTTCAGGCCGCGGCGTTTTACGACGAGCAACAACGCGGCTTGGGCTGGCGCTTTTGGGAGGAAGTTGACGAGCACCTCCGCTGAATCACGCAGAATCCGGTAGTTCCACGGTTGCGTGCAGGCGGTTATCGCCGGGTGAATCGCCGTACGTTTCCGTATTATCTGGCTTATATTTCTCGCGGGGGATGCTCTATGGGTGCTGGCGTTGGCCGGTGGTCGGCGCGAGCCGGAATACTGGACGGAGCGAATAAAAGCTATGGATTGAAGGCCGGTCGCTCTCCTAGATGGGGCTTTCTTCCAAAAGCTCGAAATGTGCGCGATAAGTGTAAAATGAAATGCCGTGGCTAACCGACACCGCATGCGGGTTGAAGCGGGAAATTCACCTAGGCGTGCGAAGCACCTGGCAAGGTGCGGGTTATACCCCAATGACGACTTTGGAATTTTGGCTTACCTTACGCCACTGCAAATGAAGCGTTACCCGCTTTCTGCCGCCGCCCTTTCGCCGAACTCTCTAGACCCGCCAGCACCCTAAATAACAACCATGGAAAGCAATTTTATGAAACAAACGCACCTCTCTCTCCGCCTGCTTGGGCTGGCTGCCGCCCTGACGCTGGCGGCCGCCGTCGGCTGCCAGTCCTCGAACAATGATGCCTCGCTGAGCCACCCCGACACCACGGGGGCCAGTCTCGTGGGCATGAAGACCTTCAGCCTGGTCAGCCCGACCGGTGACAGCCCGAATCTGATGACCGGCAACCTTACCTACACCCAGGCCGCCTTGCATGCGATTCAAGGCGAGCTCGAAGCCAAGGGCTACATGTACCAATCGGCACCCTCGGCGGATTTCATGGTCGCGGTCACTTGGGAATATGGCATCGTCCAAGGAGCGCAGCCAGCGACTCCGACCACGGGTTCCGACGGCAAAGCAGTGGTGGCGGAGAATATTTCCATTTCCGTGGCGGCGCAGAAGTCCAACACGCATAACCTCCTCTGGCGGAGCCCGCCGGTGGCCTCACAACCCCGCAGCAGTTTGACAGAGCGCACGGCCGCGGATTTTGCGCGGACCGCCGTGCAAACCTTCCCGCCCTACGCGCCGAACAAGGCACAGTAGCGCAAAAAGGTCGGGGTGGAAAAACGGCGGGGTGGGGTCTTGAACAAGATGAGGGGTGCAAGCCTCCCTGAGCCGGTGCAGCGGCCTTGGTCCCGTGTGGCTGGGATGCTCGAACTGGGCCTGAAGGGGAAACCAGCTACGCTATTGCCCAACGCAGCAGTACCCGCTACGGTGGGGCTGATTGGCCCGGTCGCTTCCTCCCGCAGCGCAAATAAATGCCTTGGTGGAAACGGTGATTTTATGACCAGAAAAAACTTATCGCCCCTGTTCCTTGGGCTGGTGCTCCCCTGGGTGCTGGCGCTCGCCGGTTGCGGTGCCTCCCTCAATGACCCATCGACGGATCACCCCGACACCACGGGGGCCCGGCTCGGCGGCATGAAGACCTTCAGCCTCGCCACGCCGATGGGCGACAGCCCGAATTTAATGACCGGCAACCTCACCTACACGCAGGCTGCCCTGCATGGGATACAGAGCGAGTTGGAAGCCAAGGGCTACATGTACCAATCGGCGGCCTCGGCGGATTTCATGATCTCGGTGACTTGGGAATACGGCCTCGGCCAGGGGGCGCCGCCGGTGCCCGCCACGACCGCGGCCGGCGGCAACAATGCGTCCCCGGAATACATTACCATTTCCGTCGCGGCCCGCAACGGCACCACCCACACCCTCCTTTGGCTCAGTCCGCCGGTGGCCACGATGCCAAGAAATAGCCTAACCGAGGCCACAGCGGCGGATATCGCCCGGCGGGCGGTAAAGACCTTTCCGCATTATTAAAATTTATTTTGTACCTGAAGTTGGGTCGAGACCAATCGAGACCAGGCGGGACGCTACCTTCGCTGATGCTCGCTCATCCCAGGTGCTTCAACAGGTCTTCACCAAGCATGCCCAAATCGTTGGCGGGTAATGTCTTAATTTGAAACGGCGCGCTGAGGGCAGCGCGCCCTACCTAAAGTATCTTCTTGGGGTAGGGGCGGGCTGCCCTCAGCCCGCCGTCTTGTTTTTGGTGAAATTAAGACACCACCCGTTGGCGCGGGGGACGGGAGGGAAGCTCGTCAGCAGGGATTCGTCGCTTTTTGAAATCCTTCAACAACCACGGATATCACGGATGACACGGATAAAAATGGCGAAACCAGCAACCTTCTATGGCAGGAAATCCGTGCTATCTGTGTTATCCGTGGTTTGGTTTTTGAACAACGAGCGAAGATAGGCGGAAATTAGCGGTCCTTTGCGTCGGTGCATTTAGATCTCGGATCCTCCCCTGTCCGCATGAGTCTTGGGCAATCGAAACTTGCCTTGCGGGTTTTCTTGGATGTTTTTGAGGGTCGAAATACGCACCGCATGAAACCGATCCCCGAAAACTACCAGCACGTCATGCCCTACCTGGTGGTCGCGGGCGCGGCGGATTTTATCGAGTTCGCGAAAAAGGTTTTCGACGCGCGGGAAACCTACCGCGTCATGCGCGACCCGACAACGATCCAGCACGCCGAAGTGATGATTGCCCAAAGCACGGTGATGGTCGCCGACCGCACGCCGCAGTTCGCGGAGCAACCGGCGGGCCTCTTTGTTTATGTGGACGACGCGGACAAACGCTATGCGATGGCCCTGGCCGCTGGCGCGAAATCCCTCATGCCGCCCGCCGACCAAACCTACGGCCGCAGTTGCGGGGTGAAGGATGCCTGGGGCAACACCTGGTGGATTACGACGCCGAAGGACTGAGCGTGGGAGGAAGTGCGCAACCGCAGATGACGCAGAGGTGCGCAGATGTTTAGGACAAAATCCCGGTTTCACTAAAATCTGCGCGCGCGGTTACACGTCCTCACATCACCGACACTTCCACGGAAAACACCTCGCTGGTGCCAGGTTGGACGAAGTGCAGGCCGTTTTTGTGCTCGGGGGCATTGGGCGGGCCCATCCAGGGTTCCACGCAGTAAAACGGGCTCTTGTCGTCCTCGGTCCAGGTGACCACCGCCGCCCACGGCTGGGGCACCGGCTCGCGGCCATGGCGGATGGTCAGGTTTTCCTCCCCGTTTTTCGGGCCGAAGGTGATGACGTTGCTCTTCAGCCGGCAGCGGATGAGGTCCACAATCGACGGGTCGGCAAACGACGCTTCCTCGGTGAAGTTCTTTTCGGGCTCGAGGTGCCCGTCTGCCGCGTGCCGAAAGGCCTTTTTGGCAGGAATCCGCACGGTGTAGTCGCCGCGGGTCAGGCCATTATGCCAGGGCAGCCGGAAGTAGAAGTGGTGGCCGGCGCACCAGGGCAACGGTTCGGTGCCGTGGTTGGCCAGTTGGAGGTGCACCCAGAATGACAACTCCGAGAAGGCGTAAGTGACGCTGAATTCGTAATTGTACGGGAAGGCCTCGCGGGCGGCGGCGGAGGGTTCCAGAACCGCGGTAAAGCCCGAGTCATCGGCGCGGCGCAGGGCAAACTTGCCGTCGCGGGCGAAGCCATGCATGGGCATGGGCCGGCGCAGGCCATCCGCGGCCCTCCAGAAGCCCAAGGTGCCTTTATCGAAGGTGCGGGCGGCAAAAGGGAAGAGGATGGGGTTGCCGCCCCGGATTTTGGCCGGTTTTGACACATCGGCGGCCTCCGGCCAGTGAACCACCGTGCGGGGGCGCTGCCCGGCCAGGGCGATTTGCCAATCCATCAGCCGGGCGCCCACTTCTGGCCAGGCCCGGAAAGTCGAGGCGCCGAGCCGCCATTGGAGGATGCGCTGGCCTTGGTAGTCGAGGGTGTCCATGGGAAAGGCAGAAGGTAGAAGCTGGAAGGCCGAAGGGAAGAGAAAAACAGGGCGATGGACTTGAAGTTCACGATTCTGGGTCCTAAGCCGAATGCAACCCAGACAGAATGCAAGAACTTGGAAAAAGATGACTTAATAAGTCCCGAGATCGACGATGCGCACCTCACTCACGGCGTGGTCAACCCAATAGCGAACCCGTAGGCCATGGAGTTTGCGCTCGATGATGGTCCGACTCTTGGGGGTGATAATGGTCCGATCGCCAGGATGATGCGGGGAGGCGGCAATTTCCGCAAAAACCGCGAGCGCCTTGCGCCGCCCACCACGACCGGATTGCAGGCGTGCGAAAACTGCGCTGGTGACGATGTACTCGTAATCCGAATTCACCGACCTTTCGCCTCCCACTCCTCCACTGCTTTAAGCAATCGGGTTCTGTCCACGCCTTGCCCTGCCTGAATTTCGTCAAAAGCCGCATCCAAGCGGTCTCCCAGCCCCGGTTCATCCGCCTGGCTGAGGTCTGAAAGAAACGAAGCCAAGCGCGCCCGTTCGTCCGGCGAGAGTCGGACAATCTCTTGCTGAATTTCAGCCAGCGACATGAAAAATAACATGAACCGGGCGGCTCCAGGTGTCAAACCCGCTTTCGGTCGCCAAAGTTGACGCAAAGGGTCATTTTTTTGCCGATTTTCACCACTTTTTTGTGGCGTTCCACCACCCCGTTTATTACCTTGGTTGTTTACCCACATGGCCGACCCGAAATCCGATCAAAATCCACCTGAATCCGAGCGTTACGACTCCTCTAAAATCGAGAAGCTCGAGGGCCTGGAAGGGGTGCGCAAGCGCCCCGATATGTACATCGGCGACACCGGCGAGCGCGGCTTGCACCACTGCGTCTTCGAGATCGTGGACAACGCCATCGACGAGCACATGGCAGTGGATAAAAACGGCAAACCGTTCTGCAGTTTCGTCAAAGTCACCATCCATCTCGACGGCTCCTGCTCCATCGAGGACGACGGCCGCGGCATCCCGGTGGACATGCACCCGAAGTACAAGATGCCCTCCATCGAGTTGGTGCTGACGAATTTGCACGCGGGCGGGAAATTTGGCAAGGGCGCCTATGCCGTTTCCGGCGGCTTGCACGGCGTGGGCGCGAAGTGCGTCAATGCAGTATCGGAATGGTTTGAGGCCGAGGTTTCGCGCGAGGGCTCGGTGTACCACATCGCGTTTGCGCAGGGGAAAAAGACCGAGGACTTGAAGGTCATCGGCAAGAACCGCAAAACGGGCACCAAAATCACCTTCATGCCGGACCCGGAAATCTTTCTGATGGGCCGGGAGTTCAAGTGGGAAGTGCTGGCCAAGCGCCTGCGCGAACTGGCGTTCCTCAATCCCGGCATTCGGGTCGAATTGGCCGACGAGCGCATCACCAAATCCGAGGTCTTCCAGTTCAAGGACGGCATCGAGGAGTACGTCTCCTTCCTGAATCGCAACAAGGCGGCCGTGCATGCGAAGGTGGTCGTCATTCACGATGAGGCCGTGGCGGATGAAACCAAGCCCGACCGGAAAATCATCGTGGACGTGGCCATTCAGTACAACGACGGCTACAACGAGCAGATTTACGCCTACGCCAATTCGATTTTCAACATCGAGGGCGGCACGCACCTCTCTGGCTTTCGCACCGCGCTTACCCGCGTGATCAATAATTACGCCAAGGCCAACGACCTCGTCAAAGAAAAGGACCCCCAGATCCAGGGCGAGGACACGCGCGAGGGCCTCACCGCCGTCATCGCGGTCAAGGTGCCGGAGCCCCGCTTCGAGGGCCAGACGAAGACGAAGCTCTCCAATGGCGAAGTGGACGGCGTTGTGCAGAAAATCGTCGGCGAAAAGCTGAAGTTCTTTTTCGAGACGAATCCGCCCATCGCCCGCAAAATTTTGGACAAGGTGCTCAACGCCGCCCGCGCCCGCGAGGCCGCCCGCAAGGCCCGCGACACCATGCGCAAGGGCGCCCTCATGGGTGGCGGCCTGCCCGGCAAACTGGCCGACTGCTCCGAGCGCGATCCGGCGATTTGTGAACTCTTCATCGTCGAGGGCGACTCCGCCGGCGGTTCGGCCAAGCAGGGGCGCGACCGGCGCTTTCAGGCCATCCTGCCCATTCGCGGCAAATTGCTCAACGTCGAGAAGGCCCGGCCCGACAAAATTCTCAACAACCAGGAAATTTGCACCCTCATCACCGCGCTGGGCACGGGCATCGGCACGCAGGAGGGCGAAGGCAGCTTCAACCTCGGCAAGACCCGCTACCACAAAATCGTCCTCATGACGGACGCCGACGTGGACGGCTCGCACATCCGCACGTTGTTGCTCACGTTCTTCTTCCGGCAGATGCGCCCGCTCGTCGAGAGCGGCTACATTTACATCGCGCAACCGCCGTTGTATAAAATCAAGCGCAAGAAGCGCGAACAGTACGTGGACAACGATCCGGAGTTGAACCGCATCCTCCTCGAGCTTGGCTGCGAGGAAGTCACATTGCGGCGTTTGCGCGACCAGCATGAATTTCCGCCACAGAAGGTGGACAAAATTGTCGAAGCCCTGGCACGCCTCGAAGCCCTCGGGGCCGGCGTCACCCGTTACGGCTGCCCGCTGCACACCTATTTGGATCAACAGCAGCCCGAAACGTACGCTCTGCCCAAATACGTCGCGCGCATCCGCACCGGCAACCAGGAGGAATTTCGCTTCCTCAGAGACGACGACGCCCGCGTGCGTTTCTATAACGAGTTCCAGGTGGCCGAGGATATTTTCACCGCCAACGGCATGGTGCGCGAAGTGGAAGTCGCCGGCACGACGGTGCAGCAGCGCGTCAATGTCCACGAAATCTACGAAGGCCTGGAAATGGCCAAGAGCCTGAAAGACATTCAGAAAATCGGCCTCGAAGTGAAGCAATGGGGCCCGTCGCCCGAAGCGCGTTATCACCTGGTGGAAACGTCCAACCCGAAGACAGACGCGCCGGTCGGCCTGCGCAGCATCCTCGAACTCGTGCCGAAAATCCGCGAGCTCGGCCGCCGCGGCCTCACCATCCAGCGCTACAAAGGCTTGGGCGAGATGAACCCGAAGCAGTTGTTTGAAACCACGATGGACCCCGACAAGCGCTGCCTGCTCAAGGTGGACATCAAGGACGCCGCCGAGGCCGACAACATCTTCACCATGCTCATGGGCGAGGACGTGCCCAACCGCCGCGCCTTCATCGAGGACAATGCCCTGAACACGTCCTTCTTGGATGTGTGAAAAAGTGTTCTAGTGCTCCGGTGCTTGGTGCTTTAGTTCAAGCGACCAAGAACACGGCGACTAGGACGACCCATCACCCGTTCGAAACTGCCCACCACGCACTCGATCACTAAGCCCTAAAACACTTTTACCTCCTTTCATGTATAGCGAAAAAGAGCGCCTGACGCCCTCCAGCATCACCGACATCATGCAGACGGCGTACATCGATTATTCGATGTCCGTCATCATTTCGCGCGCCCTGCCCGACGCCCGCGACGGCCTCAAGCCCGTCCAGCGCCGCGTCCTCTATGCGATGTTTCGCGAGGGCCTCCTGCACAACCGCGCCACCACGAAGTGCGCGGGCGTCGTCGGCGAGGTGCTGAAGACTTACCACCCGCACGGTGACAGTTCCGTGTACGACACGCTCGTGCGCATGGCGCAGAACTGGGTCATGGCCTACCCGCTGGTGGACCCGCAGGGCAACTTCGGTTCGGTGGACGGCGACCCGCCGGCCGCCTATCGTTACACCGAGTGCCGCCTCACCGAAATCGCCGAAGAACTTTTGCGCGACATCGACGAGGACACCGTGGATTTCGGTCCCAACTACGACGAAAAATCCACCGAGCCCCTCGTGCTGCCCAGCGCGCTGCCGTGTTTGTTGATGAACGGTTCGACGGGCATCGCGGTCGGCATGACCACGAACATCCCGCCGCACAATTTGGGCGAACTCATCGAGGCCATCTGCGCCATCATTGACAATCCGCGGCTCACGATGGACGAGTTGGTGAAAATCGTCCCGGGCCCGGACTTTCCCACCGGCGGCGTCATTTCCGGCCGCGAAGGAATTGAGAGCTATTTGCGCACGGGGCGCGGCATCGTCCGCATCCGCGGCAAGTGCCACACCGAGGAATTGAAGGGCGGCAAGGAGCAGATCGTCATCACGGAAATCCCGTACAACGTCAACCGCGCCACCCTCACGCAAAACATCGCGGCGCTCGTGCACGACAAGACCCTCGACGAGGTGTCCGACCTGCGCGATGAGTCCGACGAGGGCACCCGCATCGTGCTCGAGCTCAAGCGCGGCGAGGCGGCGCGCGTCGTCGTCAACAAACTTTACCAGCACACGCAATTCGAGGGCTCGTTCGGCGTCATCCTGCTCGCGCTGGACAAGCGCCGGCCCAAGCAGATGAACATGCGCGAGCTGATGGACTGCTACGTCGAGCACCGCCGCGATGTCGTCACCCGCCGCACGAAATACCTCCTGCGCAAAGTCCAGGAACGCGCCCACATTCTCGAGGGTTATCAAATCGCCCTCAATAACCTCGACGACTTCGTCAAAATCATCCGCGCCTCCGTCAATCGCGACGAGGCCAAGGAGAAGTTGATGAAGAAGTATCCGCTCTCCGAGCGGCAGACGAACGCCATTCTCGATCTGCGTTTGTACCAGCTCACCGGCCTCGAGCGCGACAAAATCAAGGAAGAGTACCTCCAATTGATGGCGCTGGCCGAGGAGTACGAGGCCATCCTGAAGAGCGAAAAGAAACTGCTCGGCCTCATCAAAAAGGAATTGCGCGACTTGCAGCAAAAATTCCCCACGCCGCGCCGCACGCTGTTGACCGCCGCCGAGGGCGAGTTGCGCATGGAAGACGTGATTGCCAACGAGGGCTGCATCGTCACCGTCTCGCACCTGGGCTTTATCAAGCGCACCGCCGTGAGCGCGTACCGCTCGCAGAAGCGCGGCGGCAAGGGCGTCATCGGCACCGGCCAGCACGAGGAGGATTTCGTCGAGCATCTCTTCACGGCCAGCACGCACGACTACATGATGTTCTTCACGACGCAAGGGCGCGTGTACGTCGAAAAAGTTTACGAAATTCCCGAGGGCACGCGCACCTCCAAGGGCCGCGCCATCGCCAACGTCCTCGACATGCAGAAAGAGGAAAAGCTGGCTGCGATGGTTTGCATCAAGGAATTCGCCGCGGACAAATTCCTCATGTTCTGCACGCGCCAGGGCACGGTGAAGCGCACTTCTCTCGATGATTTCCAAAATGTCCGCAAGGGCGGCATCATCGCCATCGGCATCGACGCCGGCGACGCGTTGATCGCCGTCGTGCAGACCAAGGGCAACAACGAGGTCGTGCTCATTTCCGCGCAGGGCATGTCCATCCGCTTCGCCGAGGAGCAGGCCCGCGCCATGGGCCGCGCCGCCGGCGGCGTCATCGGCATGCGCCTCGACAAGGGAGATTCCGTCAAGGCGATGGAGGTCGTGGATCCGGCCTGCACGCTGCTGGTCGCGGGCGTCAACGGCATTGGCAAACGCACGCCCTTCGATGATGAGGACGGCCCAGTTTACCGCGTGCAATCGCGCGGGGGCAGCGGCGTCATCGCCATCAAGACCGAGAGCGGTGTTGCGGGCGCGTTGAGCGTGCGCGAGGACGACGAGGTCATGCTGCTCACGCAAAGCGGCCAAGCCGTCCGTTCGCCGGTCAAAGAAATTCGGCTGACCGGCCGCGTCGCCCAGGGCGTGCGCCTGATCCGCCTCGAAACCGGCGACAAGCTGATCGGCCTGTGCAAAGTCATCGAAGTCGAAGACGGCACTGCGGCGGAGGCGTAGAAGAATTATTCACCGCTAAGACGCCAAGGACGCGAAGAAAAAACCGAGAAGTGAAACCGCAGATGGCGCTGATTTTCGCAGATGGCTTCAGAGGCCCATTTTTAATCTGCGCTCATCTGCGTAATCTGCGGTAAACTTCTTATTCTGAATCTTTGCGTTCTCGGCGGCTTTGCGGTTACAAAATCTCTTTCAGTTTCGCGGTTAATCTCGCCCCAGTCGCGGCTTGGGCGATTTCTCTGGGCTCGTCGGCGCTTGAAAGCGCAAACACCTGCACGCGGCCGGGGGCGGCTTGGGCGCACAGCGCCGCCGCGGCGGATTCATCCACGGTACCTGCGAGCACGATAAGTTTTTTGCCTTCGCGTATCGCCAGCTCCGCGACCGCGCCGGGGCCTTTGCCCGAGAGCGAGCTTTGATCGAAACGGCCCTCGCCCGTGATGACGAGGTTCGCCGCCTGTATGCGCTCTTCGAGGCGCAACCAGTCGCTGACCAACGCAAACCCCGGCACCAACCGCGCCGCGCAGGCGACGCGCAGGCCAAACGACATGCCGCCCGCCGCGCCCGCACCCTGTTCCATCATGCGGGTGCGTGGCTGGTCGAAGTGCGCGCACATCCGTTTCGCCATCGCGCCGACCGCGCGCTCCAATTTGGGAAATTCTCCCGGCGGCAAACCCTTTTGCGGTCCGTAAATCGCCGTCGCGCCCGACGGTCCGAGCAGCGGGTTGATGACATCGCACGCCACGCGCAAATCCGGCAGATGCGGCCACGGTTCGCCCGCCAGGCGGACGACTTCGCCAAACCGCGCGGGCGTCAGCCGCGACAGCGGGCGGCCCGAGGCATCACGAAATTCGAGACCCACGGCTTCGAGCGCGCCCAGGCCAAGGTCATTGGTCGCGCTGCCGCCGATACCGAGGAGCACGGCGCGGGCTCCGGAATCGGCCGCGCGGCCCAGCAATTCTCCCGTGCCGAACGACGACGTGTGCCATGGATCGCGTTCGCCGGACGCGAGTTTGTCGAGCCCGCTGGCCTGGGCCATTTCGAGAATCGCGAGCCGTCCGTGCCCGGAGATTTCGAGGCGCGCCAACGCGGGAGCGGGGATTTTCTCGATGTCCACCTCGCCCCATTGCGCCTCGAGCGCGCCGAAGCGTGGCCCGAGCACGCGGTGAAAATGCAGTTTGCCGCCGAGGGCATTCGTCAGGATTTCCGCAAAGCCCTCGCCGCCGTCGGCCAGGGGTGCCTCGTCTATTTGCGCCGACGCCTCGAGCGCGCGCACGGCGGCGGCGGCGGTCGCGCACGCGGCGGTCGCGCCGAGGGCGTGCTTGAATTTGTCAAAGGCGAGCAGGACGCGCACACAACCATGCTAAACGATAAAATCTAAATGCTAAATGCAGAAATCCACGTCGTTTTCGCCTCACTCCGCGCCCAGGTCCCGCAGTTTTTTGCCGGCGTAGAGGTTGGATTCGAGGTGTTCGAGCCGGCGGTTCTTGGTTTCGGGCACGAAGGAGTTGATGAAGAAAATTCCGAGCACCGAGGCCGCGGCGTACAACCCGAACGTCGCACCCATGCCGAAGGAGACTTTCAGCATCGGAAAAGTTTGCGACACCACGGCGTCGATGGACCAGTTGCCCACGACCGCGATGGCCATGCCGGGCGCGCGCACGCGGTTGGGAAAAAGTTCGGCCAGCATCACCCACGGCACGCCGCCCGCCCCGACCGCGAAAAACGCGATGAACAGCAGCACCGCGCCAAAAATCGTGTACGTCATCAGCGGCGACGGCGTCTTGCCCGCGGTTTGCAGGCACACGGCTTCAATCCCGAGGCAAACGATCATGCCCGCGAAGCTGATGAACAGCAATGGCCGCCGGCCCAGCCGGTCAATCAACCGCACGCCCAGCACCGTCACGCCGACATTGACGGCGCCCATGATGGCCTGGGCCGCATACTTCGCGGTGTCGCTAAAGCCGGCGTCCGAGAAAACCTGCGGGCCGTAGTACATGATGGCGTTGATGCCGGTGAGTTGCTGAAACACCATCAGGAAAAACGCCACGCCGAGCAGGCCGAGAATGGGCCGGCGGAAAACGTCGCCCAGGCCGCCGCTCTCGCGTTCGACACTCGCGCGGATTTCGTTCATCTCGTCGCCCACGTCGTATTTGCCATGCAGGCGGCGCAGGACGTTTTTCGCCTCGTCGGTCAGGCCTTTCATCAGCATCCAGCGCGGGCTGTCCGGCAGGCGCAGCATGCCCAGCGCGAGGATGAGCGAGGGCACGAGGCCGAGCAAAAACATCGTGCGCCAGGCGACGGTTGGCTTCATCCATTGGTCCAGCCCCAGCCCGGCGAGAAAGGCCAGCAACAAGCCAATCGTGATGGCCAATTGAAACATGAAAATCAGCGTGCCGCGCACTTTCGGCGGGGCGACTTCACCCAAATACATCGGCGCCACCATGGCGGACAGCCCCACGGCCACGCCCATGATCAACCGGCCGCCCACGAGCACGTCCACGTTTTGGGCCAGTGCGGCGATCAAGGTGCCGGCAAAAAAAAGCGCCGCGGCGGCGAGCAGGCTTTTCTGCCGACCCAGTTTGGCCGCGCTCCAGCCGCTCAGCAACGAGCCAAAAAACGCCCCCAGCGGCACCGCCTGCACAATAAAGCCCTCGATGCGCGCGACTTCAGCAGCTGACAGCGGATAGGCGATGCGGTGCGCTTGCGCGTCCAGGGCGCTTTGCGCGAGGCCGAACGTTTTCGCGATGCTGTCCTGCGCGCCGGCGATGATGCCGGTGTCGAAACCGAACAGCAGGCCCGACATCGCCGCCACCGTGCCGATGACGAAAATATTAAACGGTTTTATTTGTGCGTCGCGGGGATCGGGAGAAGACATGGGAGCGGGGTAGTGGGGTGGCATTTCTTTAGTCCTTGCGGCGTTTCGCGGCAATTCCAAATGAAGGCGCCTCCGTTCTCGCCGCTTCCGTGGAGTGAAACCCGACCGCAGCGCACCCCGGCTTGCCAAGTAGAAAAGCGGCCGCCAAGCTGGCTCGCGCGCGGCATGTTTTCGCGTTCGCTGCCCATCATGTCCGAGAGTGATCAACCCACCGTCGCCGCCCTGGTCTCATCGGCGCCGGTCCCCGCCCTGCGGGCGCTGCCCGTCAATGCGCTGGCGTTGGCCGCGCTCGGGGTGGTGTTTGGCGACATCGGCACCAGCCCGCTCTACACTTATCAGACGGCCCTGGCCGTCGTGGGCCACGAGGACCTCGAGCTCGTCACGCTGGGCGTGCTCTCGCTCATTTTTTGGGCGCTAACGCTCGTGGTGACGGTAAAATATCTGTGGTTTGTCACTCGCGCCGATAACCGTGGCGAAGGCGGCGTCTTCGCGTTGCTCGCCCTTGTGCGCAAACATCTTCCGGCCAACCGCAATCTCTCGCTCACCATTTTACTTTTGCTGTTTGGGACGGGGCTGGTGATGGGCGATGGCGTCATCACGCCGGCGATTTCCGTGTTGAGCGCCATTCAGGGCCTGACTGTCGTGACGCCGACTTTCACGCCCTGGGTGGTGCCCGTGACCTGCGTGATTTTGGTGCTTTTATTCAGTGTGCAAAAATTCGGCACGGGCGCGCTCAGCGCTGTGTTTGCGCCCGTGATGTTGCTGTGGTTTGCCACCTTGGGCGCGACGGGGGCCTGGCAAATTTTCCACGCGGGCGGGCATGTGCTGTGGGCGCTGAACCCGTGGTATGCCGTGAATTTTCTGCGCCTGCAACACGCTCATGCCGGGGCGATTCTCGGGGCGGTGGTTTTGTGTGTGACCGGCGCGGAGGCGCTGTATGCGGACCTCGGGCATTTCGGCCGGCCGGCCATCGCGCGGGCGTGGTACTGGGTGGCGTGGCCCGCGCTGGTGGTGAATTATTTCGGCCAGGGCGCCCTCGTGCTCGCCGCGAAAGGAACGCCGGACGAAAAAATGGTGCGCGATAATCCCTTCTTCAACCTCGTCCATCCCGGTTGGGCGACTTACCTGCTCGTTGGACTTTCGACCGTGGCGACCATCATTGCCTCACAAGCCCTTATTTCCGGCGTCTTTTCCCTCGCGCGCCAGGCGATGCAGCTCGATTACGCCCCCGCGTTGAAAGTCACCCACACCTCCGATCGCATGGAGGGCCACATCTACCTGCCGTTCGTCAATTACACGCTCGGAATTTTGTGCGTGGCGACTGTCCTGCTCTTCAAAACGTCCAATGAGTTGGCCAATGCCTACGGGTTGGCGGTGACCGGCACGATGTTGGTGACGACCCTTGCCTATGGCCGCGTGCGCCACCAGCACTTGGGCCGCCCGTGGTGGGACGTGGCCGCCCTCATGACGCTTTTCCTGCTGGTGGACGGCCCTTTCTTTTGGGCCAACCTCAGCAAATTCACTCACGGTGGCTGGTACCCCATGGTGCTTGGCTTGGTGGTGTTTGGGTTCATGTTCACTTGGCGGTCAGGCCGCAACGCCCTGCATCGCAATCTGGATGCCGACAACGAATCCCTCGCCGTTTTTCTCCAGGAAATGGACGACCTGCCGCTGATACGCCATCCCGGCACGGCGGTGTATATGACGGCGTTTTCGAACCACGCGCCGGGCCTGATTGTGGATTTCATGCGCATCAACCGCTGCCTGCCCGAACGCGTGATTTTGCTTATCCCCCAGCCGGAACCCGTGGCGCATGCGGATGCCACGCTCGAACCCGCCCGGCTGGAGCAACTCGCGCACGGATTCTTCCGCCTGTATGTGCCCTTTGGTTATCGCGAGCAGCCGGACTTGCTCGCCTGGGTGGATCATTTTCGGGCTGACTTGGGACCCGGCTACATCAGCAATGCCGTGCTCTTCTACTCGTCGTTGCCGCGGCTCATTCTCGATGAAATTCCCCTCGACGATGGTCACGGGCGCCACGTCGGCCATTACCTGTGGCGCAAAACCAAGCGGCCCTTCGAGCGCCTGTTTCAGTTCATGATGCGCAACGCCCGCCCGGCGTTTGACACCTGCCGCCTGCCCGAGGGCCGGGGCATCGAGGTGGTCCGCCGGTTTCGGATTTGACCGGTGATTGGGGATTGAGAAACCCGCGCCAGCGCTTAAGGTCATAGATTGGGAAAGCTTTTCCGCGCCATGAAGATTTTTGAACTATTGACGCACGGCGGGCCGCTAATTTGGCCCTTGCTGGGGCTGAGCGTGCTCGGGCTGGTGTTTTTTCTCGAGCGGGCGTTTTACCTGCACAAGGGGCAGATTCGCACGGCGGATTTCGTCGAAGGCATCAAAAACCTCGTGCGCAAGCGCCGCGTGCTCGAGGCCCTTACGGTTTGCGAGGAAACACCCGGCCCGGTGGCCGCGGTGGTCAAAGCAGCGCTCCTGCACCATCAGGAAGACGAGGGCCGCTTGCGCGGCGCCATCCAGGCCATGGCCCTGGTGGAAATTCCCTCCCTCGAGCGCCGGCTGGGCACCATTGCCGCCATCGCCAAGGTCGCGCCGATTTTGGGCCTGCTTGGCACCACCGTGGCCTTGCGCCAGGCGTTTGTGGTGATGAGCGGGGAGGGCGCCTACGCCAATGCCTCGAGTTTTTCCGGTGAAATGGCCGCCGCCCTCATCACCACCGTGGCCGGGCTGACCATCGCGGTCGTCGCCTACCTGGGCTATCATTTTCTCTATGGGCGCGTGCGCGCCCTCGTGCACGACATGGAATGGGTTGGCAATGACATGTTATTATTTTTACTCACAGACTTGCCCGGCACCCCGCCGCCGGCCGACAAGGACAATGGCGCTTCCACCCCCTGAATCATGCCGCTGACCAGCCCCTTGGGTTTGATCCGCCACGTGCGCCAGCCGGACTTGCGGCTGGAGGTGGTGCCATGGCTCAACGTGCTGCTGGTGGGCTGGATGTTCACGCTGTTCGGGCCGCCATTCCTGTACACGCCCGGGCTGGCGGTGGCGGTAGGCCTGGCCCCGGGCACCTTGCCCGCCACCCTGGATTTGCCCACGGCCGGCGAGCTCCCCGGCAGCCTGACCGACGACACGATCGTGCTCACCGCCAAACAAAATCAATTTGTATTCAAGGATGGCATTTATGATCTGGCCGGATTGCAGCGCCGCTTTGAAGACCTCCGGGTGCACCCCCTGCCGCCCGCCGGCAAGGCCCGCATCCTTTTGATCAAGGCCGAGCGCGAGGTCACCCTGGATCCCCTGTTAAAGGTTTTGGAGCTGGCGCCCGCGGCGGGCTTTCCGACGGTGGTAATTTCCGTCAAGGCCCAGCCGGCCACCACGCCGCCCGCCGCCCAGTAAGAATTTCGTTTTTCGCATGACTGGCGACCCCGCGATTTCGACGCCCACCGTCCCGCTGCCATCCGGCGGCCGGGCCGGCAACGGCGCATCCGGCTCGCGGCCCATTTTTTTGATGGCCGTGGTGATCGCGGTCGCCGTGCATGCGGGGGCGCTGTTTATATTTCGCGTCGGACCCGCCACCACGCCGGCCCAAGCCGCCCCGCGCCCGCACATATTTTATGCGCTGGAAGACAAGTCCGGCGTCCCTTCGTTGGTCGAGCAACAGGCCAAGCTGAATGACCTCGAGCCGATTTTCCTGCCCACGAGCCGCAACTATGCCACCGGCGCCAACGCGCTGCCCCGCCCGCCCGGTCCCCTTTTATTCCAGCCTTACACTTCCAATGTCACCCCGGCGGAGGCGGATTTCCGCCCGCCCAACGAGGCGCTGGCCGCGGCGGGCGGCCCGGCGCAGATTCTCCAAATCGGCCATTGGGATTTTCTCGGAACTTTTGGGACAGACGCCGCCCCGGCCAAAAAGCTGGCGCCGCGCGGGGCGCACCTGACGGTGACACGCCTCGGACCCGGCCTGACCAGTGCGACGGCCGGCCCCGCGGGGGTGAAGGTGATCGATGAAGATTGGCCGGTGGACCTCCGCCCGCCGGCGGGAGAAGCCCGCTGGGCGCCCGCGCATTTTCTCTTGTTGTTTACCGAGGCCGGCCCGGTCGGCCAGCCGCTGCTCCAGCCGCCGCCCCAACTCGAAGCCGCGGATGACGTGGAGGCGGTGGATGATTTCCTGCGGGCACGACTGGACGAGCGCTTCCGCCGCCGTCCGCTCCCCGCGGGCGCCTACGAAGCGGTGATCGGGCCGTAGCCGATTTTTCGGATGCCCTTACGCCGCCACCGTGATCATCCAGCCGAGGCCGAAACGGTCCGTCAACATGCCGAATTTCGGCGACCAAAAAGTCTTGGTGAGCGGCATCATTACCTGGCCATCCTGCGCGAGCGCCGCGAAAACGCGATCCGCCGCGGCCGCATCGGGCAACGTGAGCGAAAGCCGGAACCCGTGAAAATTTCCATCCTCCGGGCTGCAACCATCCGAAGCCATCAACACCGAATCGCCGACACGAAAACTCACGTGCATCACCTTGTTTTCAAAACCGGGCGCCAACATGCCTGGCGGCGTCGGCTCCGGGCTGTCCTTGTAACGCATCAGCAGGGTGACCTCCGCGCCGAAGGCGGTGCGGTAGAATTCGAGGGCCTCGTCGCAGCGGCCGCCGAAGAAAAGATAGGGTTGGACGAAGGTTTTGGACATGGTGATACCGGATTGAAGTAGAAAGGGATGGAAGTAGAAAGGGCGTCCTGCGTTTATCGCGGGTGGTCCAGCTTCGGCAATCCTGAAACAACATTTTGCCCAAGGTTCTCCAAGCATTAATAAAATGGCCCATGGCTGAACCATTGACCGGCGGAAAATAGGGAATAAGATTTCCGCCTTTAGGAATACACCCCGGTCATCGGTTCTCCTCCCTTACGACTATCCATGATGACTTGCCGACTACACCTTTTGACCATGACCAAAATGGCGTTGCTTGCGGGGCTGGTATGCACGTCGTCCGCGCTGGCCGTGCCAGCCACACCCGCGCCGACAGCGCAGCGGCGCTACGAAGTGCACAACGACATTCCGCCGCGCCTCCAGTGGAATGAAAACGCCGGTTATTGCGGAGAGGTGTGCTTTATCAGTGCGGGACTTTATTACGGCCAGTACCTTTCCCAATTCGACGCCCGCGCCGCTATCGGTCCCAACACGAAACAAAACCAGACCGAAATTCTTCTCGGTGACAACGACCAAGCCACGGCGGCACACATGCACTTGCAGGCGCAGGAATGGAATCCCACCGGCCAGGCGCGCACTCCGCAACAATTACTCGCCTGGGTGAAGCGCGAAGTGCTGCGCCGCCGGCCCGTCGCCCTCGGCGTTTACAACAACGAGTTTATTTTTAACGACGCACACTGGCCCGGCGATCCAACCTACGACCATATCGTCTGCGTGGTGGGCGTCAGCTCGCGGCATCCGCTGAACACCGGGCGCGCCTATTTGGACGATACGATTCTTTTCAGCGACAACGGCCTGCTCGGCAGCAGTTCCAATCACCCCTATTTTTTCCGCTACGCGTTCGCCACTTTTCCGGCTGACCGCACGCAGGCGAATCTGCCCACGGGCCCGGTTTATTCGCTCCCCAATAAAGTCCCAAACTACGGCATCGCGTTCGCGGGCGTCATTGATCCCCAGCACGAAACACTCCCCGTGCGGCTCAACACGAATATCAATTACGAGTCGCCGCAAATCGGGCACCAGTCCAACGTCCGCCCGCCGGGCACCCCGCTCGTGCTCACGATCACCGTCTCGGGACTCAAGCCCGGCGTGAGTTACAACCTCTATCGTTACGACAATCTGGCGTCGGTGCCGGATGCGGATTTCAACGCCCACGCCGCGCAGGCCGCGCAAACCTGGCCGATTAAGATTTCCTCCAGCACCACGTACACTTTCAAGTTGACGATTAACTCCAATGACATCGCGGTGTTCCGCGCCGTGCGGGCGAATTAGGATCTTCCTCGAATGAGATTTCAATGGACGTTTCCTGGGTCGTCGCAAGCGACGCCCCTACTCGTGGCTTTGCCGATGGGACATGCAAATTCGGCGCGGTGTAGGGGCGCCGCTTGCGGCGACCCTTTAATGATTTGAGCGAGAGCATTTTCAAAAAAGCTGGGGCCGTGTCCAAGTCCTTTTCCGAGGTAGGAACGGCTCTCCGAGCCGTCCGCTCCTCTGGCATCGGACGCCTCGAAGAGGCGTCCCTACCACCAAGACTTCCAGCCTCAATCCCGGCTACACTTCAATTTAAAGCGCCCTAGAGAGATCAGCTGAGCCGCAACGCCAGCGAAACCACGGATTGTTTCGGCAGCGTCACCCGAATCGTCTGGCCTTCCACGGCCGCCGCCAAGGGCGCGAGCGCAACGACTTCCGGTTTTGCAAAAGTATTCGCGGCCTGACGATCCTCGTGCGTGAGCACCTGGCCTTTGACTTCGGTTGCGCTGGCGCCGTCAATCCGCAGGCGCACGGTGACGGGTCCGTCCAGCGACGGGTTGGTCAGCGTCACGGTCAGCGCGCCGGCGTCTTTCACCGAGGCGGAACCGTAAACGAGGGACATTTTTGCGGCGCCCTCCACGGCCGTCACATTTTGCGGATCGCCGCCGATTTCCATGGGCACGAGGCGGCCGCCCATGTGTGGCTGGTACAGCTTGAACACATAGTAAACCGGCGTGCGGATAAAGTTGTCGCCGTGCGCGAGGAACAGCGAATGCAGGCAGTTGATGGTCTGCGCGACGTTGGCCATGGCGAGCTTGTCGGCATGGCGGTTGAAAATGTCAAAGGTGAGCGCTGAGTGCAGCGCGTCACGCAGCGTGATGGGCTGGCTGATGGTGAAGCCCTTCGCGATTTCCTCGCCGGGCGGATACCAGTTGCCCCATTCATCGACGATGAATTTCGTGCGGTGCTGCGGATCGAGCTGGGTCATGATTTCCCAATTGTCGAGAATGGCCCGTTCCATGAGCTGGCCCTTGAGCAGCACGGAGTACCATTCGGCCGGGGAAAACACGGCGGCCTTAAAATTCGTCTGGCGGAAATCGGTGTAGAAATGCAGGGAGAATCCGTCCACGCGGGATTTGTGCCCCTGCATGGCCTCGAAGAAACCGCGCGTCCAGCCGGTGTCGTGGTCGAACGAGTGCCCGCGCGGTCCCGTCGCCACGAGAAAAGACGGCCCCTGATTGGGAAACTGGGTGACAAACTGGCGGTACAGTTCGGCGTATTCGCCGGGCGCCATATCTCCGCCGCAACCCCACGATTCGTTGCCGACGCCCCAGTAGTTGACATTGAAGGGTGATTTGTCGCCGTTGGCGGCGCGCTCGTCAGCGAGGGTGAGCGTGCCGGGCGCGGCATTGCAGTAATTCACCCAATCATGAAATTCCTTCACCGTGCCGGAGCCGACATTTCCGGCCAAATACGGCTCGGCGCCCACCAACTTGCACAGTTGCATGAACTCATGTGTGCCGAACTGGTTGGTCTCGACGCCGAGGACTTCTTCGGGCGTGTTGCGCTGCCAGTAATTGTAAGTGCGCGGGCGTTTTGCGGCGGGCCCGATGCCATCGCGCCAGTGATAGCCATCCGCAAAACAACCGCCCGGCCAGCGAAGATTCGGCGCGCCAATGGCCTTCATGTCCTCGATAAATTGGCGGCGAAGGCCCCCGACATTGGGAATTTTCGAATCTGGGCCCACCCAAATGCCATCGTAGATGACGCCGCCGAGGTGCTCGATAAAGTGGCCGTAAATTTGCGGGCTGATGGTCACCCCGGCGAGTTGCGGATGAACCACGATTTCCGTATCGGCGACTGCGGTGGCGGCACGGAGCCGCGAGGGCAAGACGCTCGTGGCCGTGGCGGCGCCGGCGGCGGCCACGGTTTTGAGAAAAGCACGCCGGTTCATGCGCGAACCGTGGAAATGAGGTTGCACGGGGTAATGGGGTTTAGGTAGAAGATAGGTCGTATTTCTCCCTGTCAAGCGCCGACGGGCGTTTCAATTTGGCACCGGTTTGAATGCCCATTCGGGCCGGCCTGAGTTGACCTTTCGATGCCCCTGAAAGCACCGGCCCTGAGCGGAGTGCCCTTACCCCCATGCGAACCGGCCGAAGCATACTCACTTGCGTCCTCACGTCCTTGACTCTGGCGCTCTCCTTGCGCGGTGCAGTGTCGCTACCTCCCTCGGCGACGGCCAAACCGCCGGAGAGTGAGCTCGCGCAAGGCTTCAGTGGCACGGTGCGCCCGCTCATCAACACTTACTGCCTCTCCTGCCATAGTGGCGACACGCCCAAGGGCGACCTCGACTTGAAGTCGTACGGTAACTTTTCGTCTGTCCTCAAAGATTTTCGCCGCTGGAGTCTCGTGGGCGAGCGGCTCAAGGCCGCGGAAATGCCGCCCAAATCCGCCAAGCTCCAGCCGACGGCGGAACAGCGGCAGCAAATCATCGACTGGATTGCGTCCGTGGGTGCGGACGAGGCCAGGCGCCACGCCGGCGATCCGGGCATCGTGCTCGCGCGCCGGCTCAACAACGCGGAATACGACTACAGTGTCCGCGACCTCACCGGCGTGGATATCAAGCCCACCCGCGAGTTTCCGGCCGACCCGTCCAACATGGCGGGCTTCGACAATTCGGGCGAATCGCTGGTGATGTCGTCCGCGCTGTTGAGCAAATATCTCCAGGCGGCGCGCGAGGTGGCCGACCACATGTTCCTCAAGCCCAGCGGTTTTGCCTTTGCGCCCTACCCGATGCTGGTCGAGACGGACCGCGATAAATACTGCGTCATGCAGATCATTAATTTTTACCACCAGCAGGACACCGACTACGCCGATTACTTCCAGGCCGCCTGGCGCTACAAGCACCGCGCTGAACTCGGCTGGCCCACCGCCACCCTCGCGGATTTCGCCGCCTCGAGCAAAGTCAGCCCGAAATACCTGCAAACGATTTGGAACACGCTCGAGGGCGCAAAGGAGGAAATTGGTCCATTGGCCAAGTTGCAGGCGATGTGGCAGGCCATGCCCGTTCCCACCGCGGCCCTGCCGGAGCCCGAGGGGCCGGGCAGCGCCGCCATGCGCGATTACGTGGTGCAGTTGCGCAAGAAGGTGGAGCCGCGTTTCCTGAACATCGTGGCCGGCAAAGTCGGAGCTTCCCGCCAGCCGCTATTGATTTGGAAAGACATTCAATACGCCACCCACCGCCGCACGTTCGACCCCGCGCAATTGCAGGTCGAGGGCGAGCCCGAGCCGGTGCCGTCCACCGAACCCGAGCCCGAGACGGCCAACCAGTTTGGCCCCGGCAAGACGCAACTGGTCGTCAACGAACGCGGGGATCCCGATCTTTATGTGCCGGCCGGCCAACGCGCGCGTTATGAGGCGGCGTTCGCCAAGTTTTGCAGCGTGTTTCCCGACATGTTTTACAAGGAGTCGCGCGGCCGGAATTATTTCGACACCAACCGCGACCAGGGCCGCTACTTGAGCGCGGGTTTCCACAACGTCATGGGCTACTTCCGCGACGATCAGCCGTTCTACGAGCTGCTCCTCGACGACCGGCAGCAAAAGGAATTGGATGAAATGTGGCACGAGATGGACTTTGTCGCCTCGACCACGGCGCGCATGTACGCCCAGTTCAGCACCTTTGGCGAGGCCCGCGGCAATGTCGCCACCGACGACGCCGACACCCCCGCGTCCGCCCCGCCCGCCGACAAGGAACTTACCTCCGAGGTTAAAATCAACCAACTCAAGGCCGCCTACCTTGACCTGGCGCAAGGCGGCAGCGATGTCGCCGTGCAGGCCGTGGCGGATTATTTCGACTGGACGAATGCGACGGTGCGCTGGGTGGAAAAGGCCAAGCTCGACGCCGAGCCCACGCACTTGCAGTCCATTCTGCAATTCGCCGCCAAGGCTTATCGCCGTCCGCTGGCGCAAGACGAGAAGGACGATTTGCTCGCCTATTATCACACGCTGCGCGCCAAGGGCGGCCTCGATCACGAGGAGGCGATGCGCGAATTGATCGTGAGCGTGCTGATGGCGCCCGACTTTTGCTACCGCCTCGATCTCAGTTCTGCAAATCAGGGCATCCATCCGCTGTCCGACTATGACCTCGCCAGCCGGCTCAGCTATTTCTTGTGGTCGAGTTTGCCGGACGATGAATTGCTGGCCCATGCGGCGGCGGGGGATTTGCATAAGCCGAAAATCCTCACCGCGCAGGCGCAACGCATGTTGAAAGACCCGCGCACCCGCGCCCTGGCTGTTGAATTCGGCGGCAACTGGCTCGACTTCCGCCACTTTGAGCAGATTACCACCGTGGATTTGGAACGGTTTCCCGTGTTCACGAGCGATTTGAAGCAGGCGATGTTTGAGGAGCCCGTTCACTTCCTGTTGGATGTGTTTCAGCACAACCGCTCCATTTTGGATTTTCTGTACGCGAAGGACACGTTTGTGAATCCCGTCCTCGCCAAGCTTTACGGCATGCCGGCGGACGGCCAAAAGAATGAGGATTGGGTCCGCGTGGCCGACGCCAGTCCCTACGAACGCGGCGGCCTGCTGCCGATGGCGATTTTTCTGACCAAAAACGCCCCGGGTTTGCGTACGAGCCCCGTCAAGCGCGGCAACTGGGTGGTGAAAAATGTGCTTGGCGAACGCATTCCTCCTCCTCCACCGGTCGTTCCGGAACTTCCCCACGATGAAGCCGCGATGGATTTGCCGCTGCGCGAAATGCTGGCCCGCCACCGCGCCGACCCCAATTGCGCGGCCTGCCATGCCCGCTTCGATGCCTTGGGCCTGGTCTTCGAAGGCTTTGGTCCGGTCGGCGAGCGCCGCGCGCAGGATTTGGCCGGCCATCCGGTGGATGCCAGCGCCACGTTTCCCGGCGGCGGCGACGGCACCGGTCTAAAGGGCCTCCAGCAATACATCCATGACAAGCGGCAGGATGATTTCGTGGATAATTTTTGCCGCAAGCTCCTCGCTTACGCGCTGGGCCGGAGCCTGCTGGTTTCCGACGATGCGCAAGTCCAGGCCATGCGCGCCCAGTTGGCCGCGAATGATTACCGGTTCGACAGTTTAATTGACAGTATTGTCTCTTGCCCTCAATTTTTAACCAAGCGAGGCCGCGACGACCTCGCGCAACAGTAACTGCCATGAAGAATACCCCGTCCCGCCCCCTGGTTCCCCATTTTTCGCGTCGCACGTTTCTGCGCGGCGTCGGCGTCACGATGGCGCTGCCGTACCTCGAATCGCTGCCGTGTTTTGCGCAAGCCTCGGCCGCGGCGGCGGCCACCGAAGCCGGCGCAGCAGCGGCGTTTCCCAAGCGTTTCGGCGTTTTGTTCATGGGTTGCGGGGTGAACCCGAATCACTGGTCGGCCACCGGGGCGGGTGCGGACATGCAGTTGAGCAAAACCCTCGCCCCGCTGGAACCCATCAAAGCGAAGATCAATGTCATCGACGGCCTCTTTAACAAGAAGGCCACCGGCCAGGGCATCCACCCCGCGCAGACCGGCAATCTCCTTTCCGGCGTGCCCTTTGCCAAGGGCGCCATCATCCATAGCGGCACCAGCATGGACCAGGTGATTGCCAATCACATCGGCCAGGACACCTTGCAGCCCAGCATGGTGCTGGCCTGCGAGCAGCCGATGACCGGCTATCACGAATCGAACTTTTCCAACGCCTACAGCTCGCACATTTCCTGGCAGAGCGCCGATTCGCCGGTGCCCAACGAGATGTACCCGTCGCTCGCGTTTGACAGCCTCTTCGAAAACAGCGGCAGCCAGCGCAACCTCAGCGTGCTCGACCGCGTGAAGGACCGCGCCGCCAAGCTCAGCCGCCAAATCAGCGCCACCGACAAGGAAAAGCTCGACGAATACTTGAGCAGCGTGCGCGATGTCGAAAAAGGCATCGAGCGCATGCGCGCGGACAAGGAAACCGCCGAAGCCAAGGCCAAGAACAAGGGCCAGCCGCTGTTCACCATGCAGCGCCCGGAAAACGGCCTGCCCGAGGATTTGCGCGAGCACGCCCGCCTCATGTGCGACATCGTCGCGCTGGGCTTCCAGACCGACAAGACCCGCGTGGCCTCGCTCATCCTCGCCCGCGACCTTTCCTCTCTTTATTACCCCTTCCTCGGCGTGAGCGGCGCGCACCACGGCGCCTCGCACAACGACACTTCGGACGGTTACGAAAGCATCGTCCGCTTCCACCTCAGCCAGTACGCCTACCTCGCGAAGCGCCTGGACGAAATGCCGGAAGGCGACGGCACCGTGCTCGACCACACCTGCCTGATGTTCATGTCCAACATGTTCTCCGGCACCAAGCACGACAACACCCGCGTCCCAATCGTGACCGCGGGCGGCTTGGGCGGCGCGCTGGAGACTGGCCGCGTCCTCGACTACAGCAAGGACGGCGACAGCAACCGCAAGCTGTGCAGCTTCTATCTCAGCATCATGGACAAAATGGGCGTCCAGCTCGACCACTTCGGCGACGCCGACTCCCGCCTGGCGAGGATTTAATGGCGGCTGCGAAACTGCAAACATGATAGCGGGCTACACGCCCTATGCAAACGAGCGGACCCGATTACAAGCCAGCGTCGCGACGTCCCATTGCGGATGTTTTTCGCCTCACCGCGGCCGGGGCTACGCGCTTTTGCGTGCGGCAAGGAATCCATCCGGACGCGATTTCCTATTTATCCATGGTGGCGGCCATGGGTGCGGGAGGATGTTTCTGGCTGGCTGGAAGATACCCCTGGCTCCTGCTCCTGGGCCCGGGCTTATGCTACGTGCGGCTTTGGTGCAATATGCTGGATGGAATGGTGGCCTTGGCCGCAGGCAAAGCCAGTTGGCACGGCGAGATTCTCAATGACCTGCCGGACCGCGTCTCGGATGTGTTGATTTTTGCCGGGGTTGCGCATAGCGGCCTGAATTTTCCCGCGAACGGATATTGGGCGGCCATTTTCGCCCTGCTGACCGCCTACGTCGGCATGTTTGGCCAAGCCGTGGGCGTGCAACGGGAATTCAGCGGTCTCATGTCCAAGCCTTGGCGCATGGTCGCCCTCCATTTCGGGGCGTGGATGACACTTGGCCTTTTGTGGTGGGGCCACGGCCGGATTTACTGGGCCGGTCTTTCCGTGCTGGATTGGACCTGTGTCGTCGTCGTACTCGGATGCGTACAGACGATCTGGATACGGCTTCATCGAATTATGCTGGCCTTGCGCCAGAAGGAACGTAAATCTTCCTAACCCATGTCTCCGCAGGCCGCTTGGCAGAGTGAGGTTTTCCGTCTTTATGTGATTATCATTGGAGTCTTGCTCGCCCTCGCCGGTGGCGCCTTGGCGTTTTTGACTTGGGGGCTGAAGAAAGACGTGCGTTCGATTTGGGCAACCTACAAGGCCTGGTTGGTCATGGCCCCGCTCGCCCTCGGCGCCATTTTTGCCGGACGAGTACCGACCATAATATTCTTCTGCTTTCTGTCCGCCGTGGGCTTTAAGGAATTTGCCCGTGCGACCGGATTGTATCGGGACTGGCTGATGACGGGCGTGGTTTATCTCGGAATTGTTGCCCTGGGAATAACCTGTGCGATCCATCAGCCCAACGGGCTGGAGCAGGGCGAGGGTTGGTACGGATTATTTATCGTGTTGCCGGTGTACATCATCGCGCTGATCCTTTTCGTCCCCATTGTGCGCAATCGTGTGCAGGGCCAATTGCAATCCATGTCCCTGGCCATCCTCGGATTTATCTACATGGGCTGGATGTTTTGTCACCTCGCCTTTCTGGCCAATGCCACCAACGCCTACGGCTACTTGCTCTACGTCTTGTTTGCGACCGAGGTCAATGACGTGGCGGCGTTTACCTTCGGCAAGCTCTGCGGGTGCCATCCGCTGCGCAGTAACATCAGTCCCAAGAAAACTTGGGAGGGAGCACTTAGCGCCTTGGCGGTATCCATGCTGCTGCCCTGGCTTTTGCGTTTTTCCTTTCCCTATTTCGGGAGCGCGCAATTGATCTTGGCGGGACTTATCGTGGGCGTGGGCGGGCAGTTGGGCGATCTTTCCATCAGCGTTATCAAACGCGACATCGGCATCAAGGACATGGGGGCGGGGATTCCCGGGCATGGCGGTATTCTGGACCGGATTGACAGCCTGATTTACGTGGCGCCGCTGTTTTTTCACATGGCGGGGTTCTTTTATTTCATGCGATGAACGACTGGCAGTATGAACCGGCGGCCGATCTGGACCAGCCCTTGCTGGAAAGGTTGCGCCGTTTCCCGCGGGAACCGGACATGGCGGTTTATGGTTTGCGTTCCGCGGCGGCTCTTTTTGCGCGCGGCTGGCTGCGGACGTATCACCGACTGGAAATCACAGGGCGGGAACATCTGCCCAAGGAGCAATCTTTCGTTATGGTGGCGAACCATGCGAGCCACCTTGATGCGCTGTGTTTGTTGGCGGCTTTGCCGCTGGCGAAGCTGCACCGGGCCTTTCCGGCCGCGGCCAAGGATTATTTTTTCGTGAGTGCGCCCCGCCTGGCCTTGGCGGCGGTGGTGGTGAATGCGCTGCCGTTTGCGCGGCAAACCCATATTCGGCAAAGCCTCGAAATTTGCCGGACACTGCTGGCCAATCCGGGCAACATCCTTATCCTCTTCCCCGAAGGCACGCGCACGACCTCGGGAAAAATCGGTCCCTTTAAGCCCGGCGTCGGCCTGCTGGTGGCGGGGACGACCCTTCCGGTGGTTCCCTGTTACTTGCAGGGCGCCTTTGCCGCGTGGCCGAAGGGCCGCCTTTTTCCGGCCCCGCGAAAACTGAGGCTTCGGATTGGCGAGCCGCGCACCTACTCCACGCTTCCGTCTGAACGCAAAGAGTCCTGCGAGCAAATCAGCCGCGACCTTCAGCAAGCCGTGGCGGCTTTAGCCGGAAATGATTCGACCTAAACAAGCCTGGGAAAACCGGCTTGTTTACTGTGCCGCCGGTGGAGTCGCCGGTGCGGCCGGAGTTGCGCCTGCCGTGCCACCGGGTCCGGCGTTTGCACTCGCAGCGCCCGCGCCAGCTCCGCCGCGACGGCCACCACCGCCACCGGCCCCACGGCCGCCGCCCGCCCGCGGTGGCGGTTGGGCCATATACGCCGCGATATCCTTGGCGGCTTTCGTTTCCACGCCCGGTTTCCCGAGGAAGCCGAGATTTTGGAACCACTCAATAAAGCGATTTTGCCAAGTGCCGTAGGGAATAAAACCGCGGTCCGTCAATCCACCCGTCGAGGGCGGTTCGTCGGGGCCGACGCGGTCGCCGGGATGATGGCCTTGCGCATAGATGTGAATTTCGACATTGGGCACGTGGGCCGCGAGCATGGCGGTGAAATAATCGGTGGCCCACATCGCATGCTGCGCGTCACCAGACCCGGCGCAGGCGACGAACGACGGCGGCACATTGCGCGGAATCGCCGGCGGGTTGGGCTGGCTGTACGGCGAAGGTCCGGGATAAATTACGCCCACGAAATCGGGCCGCGAGGAAATTTTCGCCAAGGGATTGTCGGGGGTGTCGTTCTTCTGGTCGAATTCGGGAAACTCCACGGCGGCGGCGGTGGCCAGTTCGGCCCCGGCGGAAAAGCCCATGATGCCGATCTTGTTCGGGTCGATGCGCCAATCCTTGGCGTGCGCGCGCACGAGTTTGATGGCCTGGAGCGCATCGTAAACTTCGTCGGTCTTCGGATTATAGCCGCTGGTGCGCAGGCGGTTGCGCAGGATGATGGTGGTGACGCCGTAGTTGAAAAAGAAGGGCACGAAGTCGTCGCTCTCGCTGCCGACGTTGAGCGTGTTGTGCCCGCCGCCGGCGGCGAGGATGACCGCGGCGCCGGTGTTCAAGGGCGTGTCCACCGTGTGCACCTCAATCGAGGGATTGTGAATGTTGACGATGCTGCTGACGCGCCCCGGCGCGCTGCGATCCAGGCTGTATTGCTCGGCCTCGTGCACGCGGTCCTTGTTCAGGTACGGCGAGTCGGGCGGAAAAAGCGGAATGACCACGCCGCCTGGAAGCAGCGCCAGCGGGGCATAAGGCGCGCCGGTGTCCGGGCCGGGCGCGGGCACATTCATCGGCGCGGGCAACGGCGGAAGGGCGGGCGTTTCCGTTGCCGACGGTGTGGCCGCGGCGGCGGGCGCGGCGCTTTGTGCATGGGCCGCCACACCCCACAAGGCGGTGAGGAGCAATGGCATGCAGGCCAGGCGAAATGATTTATTGTGGGACAAATGAAGGGCAGGGTTCATGGGGAAAAGGAAGGGAGCACGCCGGGGTTTTCTAATACGGGGAACTTCCAGCATCGTGGGCGCGCGTCCTCTGGCAACTGAAAAAAGCCCGTGGATTTGGATTGGCCCCACGGCGCGTCCGACCCGCGCGTCAATAAACCCACTGTTCGCTGACAAAAATAAGTTGCGAATTATTGGGCGACCAATTCGGGGCGGAGGCCGGCCCGCCGAGGATGCGGGCCATCAGGTCAACCGCATGGCTGGCCAGATTTAACCGGCGGACTTGGACCGCTTGGTCGGGCAAATCGCCGGTGACGGTTTTCGGGTAGGAGACAAACAAAGCCGAGGCATCATTAGGTGAAAGGCGGGGAAACCAGTTTTGCTGGTCATCCGTCGTGAGTTGCACGGGTTCAGAGCCATCGGGCTTCATGCGCCAAACCTGCATCGAGCCGGAGCGGTCGGAACAGAAAATAATAAAACTGCCGTCGTGGGAAAACTGCGGACCGTAGTTTTTGCCGAGCCCTGTGGTCAGGCGTGTGGCCGGGCCGCTGCCATCCGTCGGAACGGTAAAAATGTCAGCAACGGTGTCAGTGTCGTAGGCAAAAACTTTGCCGTCAGGTGAGAGGCTGGAGCCCGCGCCGGTGTTGGGCGTCAGGAGCCGCGGTGTACCGCCCGCGAGCGGGACGATATACGTATTCGCCGGCGGACGCGGCTGGCCGGGCGGATGATCCACAAAAATGATCTGCGCGCCATCGGGGCTAAGGCCGTGGACGCGACTGAGGTGGGTGAGATTGCCCGTGTCAATCAAGACCGGTTCGCCCGTGGCGATGGGCGCATTACCTAAAATGGGGGCAGGAGTGCTCGCTCCGCCGCGCCGTCCTGCCGCGCCCAGTGGCATTTTTATCGGCAAACGCCACAGGCGCCCGCCACTGCTGTAGATGACTCCGCTGTTGTCCGGCAGCCACAGTGGTCCTTCCATGCTCGCGGTGCTCACGCGGAGCACGGTGCGGTCCGTGTTCTGGGATTGCGCCGCATTGACGGGGTTGGAGGCTTGCGTCTCGATCGCATAATAAAGTTTTGGCGTGGTTGCGGGCAGTTCGGTTTTCAATTCGACGTTGGAGAACACCGCCGTCTCCAAATTGGTCGAGGTGTCGTTTTGATTGTGCGCGCCCACCGCCAAGCCGACGTAGAACGGCTCCTGAAATTTCAGCGTGTACGCGGCGCCGGTGAATTTGGGCTCCTCACCCGCCGGCCCCACAAACAGCGTGAGCATGTCGCCATGTCTCTCCAGGCGCAGGCGCGTGGGACCGATGATATTGCTTTGCACCTCGCGCGTCGCTTCGCCTTGGGCATTACGAAACTGCAGGGCGGTGAGGCCGTTGCCATGCAGTGCCGCATCCACGTACGCCGAATCGGCGTCGAGGCTCTGGCGCAGCATGAGGCAAGCCTTGCGATGCACATCGGGCGTGGCGGTGGGATGGTCGAGAAAGGTGATATCCGCCGTGAACGTAAAATTGCCCGACATTTTTTTCCACACCAAGTGCCCCGCATCCACCTTGGCCCAGATATTGTTGCCGCCGCCGGTGACCGTGTAAGTCTTTTTGTCCGCGTCATACACCGCATTGCCCGGCGCCGGCGTAATTCCGATATCGCCGTGGTTTTCAAACACGCCCAGCGAACTGACGGGCACGGCCGACGGCGTGGTCGCGCCGCGACCAACGGCCACGACAGCGGCATAGGAAAATAAAGTCAGCCAAAACGCACGAACCGAGGGGATTTTCATGGGGTAGGGCCGGGACTGGAATGCACTCAATTCCGGCCACCCAGAAAAAACACAAAATGATGCCCAAGGGAAGCCCGCAAGCGCGGAGGCCATCCATTCTGGCAATCAACCCACGCCACTTCCACCGCAGCCTAGATGGAGGTCAGGCGGCCGGTGGAGTCGCCAAAGCGCTCCAAGTCTTTCACGCCCATGCGGTCGGCCATGCTGAGGTAAAGATTGGTCGTGGGCTGGCCGCCGGTGTTGAAATACCGGCCGGGGTTCAGCGTGCCGCCACCACCGCCCGCGAGGAGGATGGGCAGATTCGAATGCGTGTGACGGTTGCCATCGGCGCAGCCGCTGCCGTAAAGAATCATCGAGTTGTGCAGCAACGATTCACCCGTGCTGTCCTTGGTCGCCTCCATCTTTTGCAGGAACTTGGTAAGCTGCGTGATATACCAGCGGTCGATGATCGCCACTTTGGTGATCAGCTCTTCCTTGTTTTGGTGATGGGAAATATCGTGGTGGCCCTCGGGGATGCCGATGTCGCCAAAGGAGCGGTTGCTGCCGTCGTGCGCGAGCATGAAGCTGATGACGCGGGTGGAATCCGTCTGAAAAGCCAGCACCATCATATCAAACATGATTTGCACGTATTCCTCATAGGACACGGGAATGCCGGCGGGAGTGTCCACGTCGGGGTCTTTCGGCACGCCAAAACGCTCGGCGTTTTGAATGCGGGTCTCCAGTTCGCGCACGCCGGTTAAATACTGGTCGAGCTTGTCGCGGTCCTGGGCATTGACGCGCCCGAGCAGGGTGTTGGTGTCGGCGCGGACGAAATCCAGGATGGAGCTTTGCTGTTGCTGGCGGCGGAGCAAATCCGCGGTGCGATTCCCGGGCGTGCCGCTGCCGAAAAGCCGTTCGAACAGCAGCCGGGGGTCGCCCTCGGGCGCGACCGGAGTGG